>ERZ808278.442-NODE-442-length-27670-cov-4.475937_pt1 | contig 27670 bp, 16 predicted proteins | sample MGYA00521239_ERZ808278 | MGnify/ENA primary metagenome ERZ808278 (study PRJEB31516, sample SAMN03275600) | gut metagenome | biome: mammalia-associated habitat; material: feces | host: Papio cynocephalus | place: Kenya | collected 2012-07-17 ... | reverse complement strand
CTAGTGCAGAAGATATTTTGGTTGCAGTAAATTCTAAACAAATTGGTAAGGCCAAATATAATGGAAATTGGCAGAAGTTCTTTAAGAATTACATTAAAACACTTCCTGCTGATAAAGCAAGAGAAGTTATTAAGAAAGAACTTACAGCATTTGCAGTTAATATGAATCCTGACGATGCTGACCAAACTAAATGGCTTACAACTCTTCGTCTTTTGAATACAACTTATTCAGAACTTTAAAATTTAAAGTCAATTATTGAAATTAAGGACTTAGGAGAAATTCTAAGTCCTTTTCTGTTAAATAAAATTAAATTGAGCTAAAATATTTACGTTGCATAAATAGAATAAATATATTCATTATGCAACGTTTTATTAAAGCAAGTCAAGTAATGACTGAACTCCAAATTTCAAGAGGAACATTGAAACTTTGGAAAGATAAAGGACTAATAGCTTATAAAAAGCTTTCAGATAAGAAATATCTTTATGATATTAATTCAGTTCTAAAAGAAGGTTCAGTTCAAGAGGATAGATTAAATGTTATCTATGCTCGCGTTTCTACTTCAAGACAAGTTGAAGATTTAAATAGACAGCTTTGTATTCTTAAAGAATATTGTCTAAAACAAGGTATTAAAATTGACAAAGTTTTTTCTGATGTTGGTTCTGGAATGAATGCAGATCGTAAAGAATTTAATGAACTTTTAACATTAGTTTTTGAAAGAAAAGTTAAAAAAATTTATATCTCATTTAAGGATCGTCTTACTCGGTTTGGATTTAATTATATCAAAAATATTTGTGAATATTTTGATACTGAAATTGAAGTTTTAGATGATGATGAATTTAGAGATAGCAATAATGAAAAAGAATTAACTGAGGATTTGATAGCCATAATACATCATTATTCTATGAAAGTTTATAATAGTAGACGGAAAAAATTTAAACAAATTAAAGCTGAACTTGAAAATGAATAAATAGAATAAATAGATGTAAAATGAGTAAGCTCAGAAACAAAACACAACACAAAGCACGAGCAGTAAAAATTAATACTGATATTCGTTCAAATCGTTATACTTGTTCCTGGGCCAATACTAAGAAACTCGAACAAATTGATGAAATTTTTAGAGAAGTTTTAGACATTAAAAAACAATGTTCTAAAATAATTCATGATAATATTCATGAAGCATTAACAAATAAATCGCAATTTATAAAAAGAGTTTCTGAAGTCAAAAGAACTAATCTTATTTTCTGGTCTGTTCAAGATATAATGTATTCTTGTCTTTCAAGTTATGAACAAACCTATGAAACAAAAATAAAGAATTATAGGTTTAAAACTAAAATTGGAGAAAAGAAACATATTGCTTCAAAAGACAAATACAAAAATGGAGTATTAATTTGTAAGGCTGGTGAAGAATATATTGAAGATATATTTGAAATGCAACCATTTGATTATTTTTTAACATATCTTCTACATGTTAAAAATATTAGAACTTTAACTCCGAATAAAATTAAATCTGAGCAAATAAAGCAATGGTTTTCCGAATTTGTAACTTCTGATTTAATTAGAGAAGGACTTATTAAAATTATCGAAGATAAGAAAACAGAATTAAGAAAATCTATTACTTTTAAAGAATTTACAAAACCAATATTTAGAGTTCCTAATTGGTATGGTAAAGGGAAAGATATTTGCTATTTTAAATTTGATAAAACTAATAATTATCTTAAACATTGGTTCAGACTTAATATTAATAAATCTTTAACTATTTGGTTGCCAATAAATTATAATTCTAAATTTCATGATTGGAATAAAATAAATCAATGTCAATCATTTATAATTAAACCTTCAGGAGAAAAACAAAATTCTATTGATATTATCAATTCATTTGAAACCGAACCTTTAGAATTTAAACACTTTAATAAGGCTATAGGAATTGATGTTAATGCCAAACATAATCTATTTGCCTTATCGGATAATAGTATAGTAGACTATGATCATAATTTAATAGATAATTTCTTTTCCGAATTAGAAAAGTTAGATAATAAAAAGAAACTAACTAAGAAAGATAAGAAACATTATGCTAAACTAATAAGACAAAATGAATCTTATTTTAAATGGTTAATTTCTAAAACTCTTGATAAACTTGAATCTCAAGGTATTACTGATATTGTAATGGAAGATTTAGAACCATTATCATCAAGTCGAATTTCAAATTCTGAATTTGATGAGCGTTATACAAGATTATGTAGAGTTTTAAGACATGGTTCTCAGAAAGATTGGTTTAAAAAGCAAGCAGAGAAACGAGGAATAAGAGTTCATTTAACTCAAGCAGAATTTTCATCTCAACAATGCTCTCAATGTGGAGTAATTAGAAAAACAAATAGAGAAACTCAAGAACAATTTAAATGTGTTAATTGTCAACATGAAAGTAATGCAGATTTTAATGCTGCTAAAAATTTAGAGCTTAGATATACAAATGTTTTGTTAAGGTCTAAACTCCATTTAATGGATAAGTATCAAAGATTAATTCCTGATCCAAGAATAAGTTTTCTTGAAATTAAGGAAATATTAATCAAAGAGTTTCACCATTAAATAAAAGAAACGGTTTATTTATATTTCCCGTAGAAAATATTGTTGAGTATAATTGAGGAAATTATATAAAATGATATAGAAATAATATAATAGCATTAATGGTTTCGTATGCAAAATTTTCAATAAAAGATCGTTCTAAGCTTAAAAAATATATTATAATGAAGCTTGGAGGACCTATTATAACTGCTGAGATAACTGATGAACAATTAGATTTCTGTATAGACGAAGCATTAGAAGTTTATTCTAAATGGGTTCATTATGATATGGATTATTTCTTATTAAATGTAAAGGATGTTATTCCTATTACAAAAGAAAATCCAAATGGCAATTATGACCCGGATAAAGGTTATAAACTTCCTGAAAATATTGTAGCTGTATCAAACATTCATGAAGCGGACTATTATTGGTTCCAAAATCAAGGGACTACTGCCGAATTTATGTTTTATAATTCTGGAATGTTCCCTACATTTAATAATACTTGCTATTATGGCAATGGTGTTTTTCTTGATGTCTACTTAGCCCAGAATTATTTGAAACAATGCCAGCAAATGTTTGGTTATAAATACAATTTCAATTTTAATGAACGCTCTAAGTTTATTAAATTAGATCCAGATCCTCAAAAACGCAGACAAGGTAAAGATTGCATTATTCTTGAAGTTCATACTATCAGAGAAGAAGATGAATTACTCGGAGAAGATTATGTAAAGCGTTTATCTGTAGCATTAGCCAAACAAATGGTCGGTCAAGTTAGAAAAAAATTTGGCTCTGGAGTTTCTCTTCCAGGCGGTGGTCAAGTTGATACTGAAATTTACCAAGAAGGTAAAGACGAATATGACGCTATAATGGAAGAACTTAAAGCATATGAACCTCCATTTATGTTTTTCCTCCAGCAATAGTTAAATAATTTTGAATTAAACGTTTCAAAATTAAATGGCTATTGACGATTTTAAAGTTTTTAATCTGGATTATGAAGGTAAAGAAATAAATACAGCCCTTGGTAATTCGCTGCGTAAAGGAAATGCCACCGGGGAGGGCATAGAATCAATAGATAATGACCAGTTTATCGTAGGTCAATACAATAAAGTTTCTTCCGATTATAGTTTTGCTGTCGGTAATGGAACAGTTTCAAGTAGGAGCAATGCTTTTGAAGTTAAAAGAGATGGTTCAATAGCTATTAATAAAACTATTGATTGCAATGCGTTTCCGGAAAATCAAAATAAAACCGGCGCTAAGGGCTGGTTTATTACAGCGTATCGATGTCAAAATCCTACCCAGCTTATGTGGGTAATTCAATTATCAGATACGCAAGTTCCTTATTCTGAAATAACAGATGGTTTAAAATCGGATTTACCGGCAGTAACAAATTTTGATGTATTTAAACCAGGGCAAACATTAACATTTTATAATGATTATCATTACATTAATAAATTAGTTATTTTACAATTAGGTTCGAATAAAAATGAATTACTTGTAAGAGCTTTATATCAAAATAATCAACAAGCTCTTCCAGTTCGGCTTATGTCTTTATATCCATTTAGATATGGAGTCTATATTTCAGGACGAGTAGAAGGAAATGAAAATAATATTGTATTTGATGATAGTTTAATTGATGCAGGTCCAAGCCCTTTAACATTTAATAGTCTTACAATTGGATACGATAATGTTATTGGAGGGTATACAAGTTCTATTATTGGAATGGGTAATCGTTCTTATGGCCAATATTCATTAACAGTAGGTAAAGATTGTAATAGTTCTGGATATGGTACTTTAAATGTTGGTGCAAATAATGAACTTCATTCTGAAAAGACTTTAATTGTCGGAATGAATAATGATTCAGAATTTAACTATAACTATGTTTTTGGCCGTTATTTAAAACCAACAGAAAATAACCAAATGCTTATTGGTGTGGGTAAATCCGATGGGTCAGAAATTGCTTTACCTAAAAATACACGATTTGCTATTCTTGATAGTTCATTAAGACTTTCTTATTCTCTTACAGAAGGACTTAAAGTTTCTAATGGGGTTTCCACTACTACTGTTAATGCTTCTACAAGTATTTCCACTAATGAGATAAAATCATCTACAACTGGTTATACTAAGATTGGTAATATTAGAACTACTAATACAGGTTCGATTAATATTGGTACATCAAATAGTCTTAGCAATAAGGGTGGTTATTTAATTGGTTCAAATAATAAAAGTACTGCTGCCACTGAAAACTGCTTTGTTCTAGGATATGGTAATAATGTTTCTGGACCTGAATCAGTAACTATTGGAAGTCTTAATACTAATGAAAAAACGAAAGCAATGCTTATAGGATCAGAGTTAACATCATCTGATAGAGACCAAATTATTGTCGGCAGAGGTAATGCAACTATTGCTTCTAATATAAGATTTGCCATTGGAGGTGCAGTCGATTCAGTTAATAAGAAAACAGTATTCACAGTTGATACTTCAGGAAACGTTAAAGCTACTGGTGACATTGCTGATAAAAATGGAACGACAATAGCTGCATTACTAGCTAGAATTCAAGCACTCGAAGCAAAAGTTAAGTAGTAATAATTAAAAATTAAGGAGATTCAATTGAATCTCCTTTTGAATTAAGGTATTTCAATTTCTTTCTTATTATTAACCCAGTTAATAACTCGTTTTAAATTATCGCCTTTTTGAGGCCAATCGTAAACTACAATATTTGAAATTGAATTTTTTTCAAAATCTTTCTTGAAATAGATTGGTTCATAAGAATAGTCATTAGGAGTTATTTCATATCGGAAATCTGCAATAGAACCGACATAATAAGAACTATCAGCTAATGAATCAGCTTGGGTTGTATTATCTGGCCAGCCCATCCATGAAATACCTACTAATGTCGACCAAATTGAAGTCATAGTGGATACTTGAATATTAAAGTCAATAGTTTTGTCAAAATAATGCCAATTAGTATCTGGAATATCTTTATTCCAAATTTCTAAAGCGCGATCATATAATATACCGACACAAAGTCTCCCGATAGTAGTAAGCTCTTTTAATTTATACCAAAAATGAACATGTATTTTGAATTTATACCATCTATTATTCCAAATAGGATTAGTTAATATACCACCGGAACTATTAACTTTACACATATCAGTTAAAAAATGGCTACTACTACTATATCCGATAGGCTGATTCATTTTCATATCTACACCATAAGAAACACCTTCTGGTAAATCATTAGTATCATGATTTTTAAGATAGTAGATATAGTCATAAACTGCTCTCCAGCTACCTTTAATAACATTTGCTGTTAGTTTAGAAGTAATGTCCCACCCACCATCAATATCAGCACCCATATTAGGTGAAGATTGAACGGTTCCTTCTAAAGGATTTGGTGGCAATGTCCATCTTTGATTATATTCTGGAATATAATTTGAAGGATATTGACCGGTAAAATATAAAGTAGATTCCGAAGCATTCTTACCGTCTTTAATTGCCGGAAATTCTTCGGCATAATCCGTCTGGGTTAATTCAATATCAGAAAATTCAATATTCTGTGTGGTATTATCAGTTAATGCGTCAGTAGTAGCATTTAACAGAGTAAAACTATAATATGTCGTATAAGGAGTAACTGCAACAGGACTATTAGTTGTTATTGTCGGAATAGTATCAAGATAATATTCTTCTCCAGGGGCAATATTAACAAGAGGAGAACTAATACCTAATCCATAGGTAGTTAGGAAATTTCCTGTCCAAAAATAAATACCTTGAATTCTTAAAGTATAATTTGTATTGTTTTTAAATTTGGTCTTTAACCTGAAATGTCTTCCAATACTTTTAACAGTAGCATAACTTCCAGGATAATTAATACCTAAGTTATTACTTGCTTGAGTAGGCGTAAAAATTAACTTATTATTTTTATATGAGAGAACTGGTTTGGAAGTTGACTGACAATTATCAATACTATGGGTAAAACAACTTTTATAAATTATTAAATCACGATTTATAGGAATCTTAGCTTTACTTATAGCAGTTGATTGGTCAGAATCTTGTTTAAACCCATTAATAGCATTATATGCCATAGTGTGAGTATTTAATACGCTTGAAGCATTTCTTGAAGAACCAAAAATTTTCGCATGGGCAGTTCCGGTAACATCATAACAATAATAGTCAGCACCTTCTGAACATTGGTAAAAATGATATAAATTAGAGCGAGACATATCATTATACAACTTAATTCCTGCACGAGTATAATTGCTCATAGAAGTTGTATAACTCATAGTTCCATCAGAGTTTAAACAAGCATTTATATATCCATAATTATTACCAATATAATCAGTAGTTTGAGTTACTTGCTTATTAGTAATTTTAAATATTGTAGTATTACTTACAACTGGTGCAACAACTCCATCTGCTGTTAAATTAATACCGATGGAATGTCCAGACCACATAGCAGCAGTTACTTCAAAATCCCATGTATATAATTGCCCAGTATTAAGCAAGATTTCGATTTTCTTAGTAGAAAAATCCCATACATAATTTCTTACAGTATAGTTTCCTTTTCTAACAATATTACTACACAATAACCAACGTCCGGTATTTAGTGTTTGTAAATTTGCTGATGAAGCAAATTGCATAATCATAAACCCGCAATCTTCAAAGGGAGTATTATCTCCAAATGCAAGAAAACTGCCACCATCTTTAAGAAGATATAGTGTATAGCTTTGGTGTAAAGTGGCTCTAAGATTTTTTGGAGCTTGACCCCATGCATGTAAAGAAGTTCCAGTACAAGATTTATTATCAAATATCAAATTCATTATTCTACTACCTTTTCTAATTTTGCTCCTCTAATTTTATAAAGGATTGTATTATTTGGAATTGTTGAAGTTTTACCATTTACTGCGTCTTTAATTTTTGGAAACATTAAACCTATACATGGTTTATACAATGATAAATTGCCTATTGGAAATATTTCCATTGCCTGATAATAATATGTTTTATTTGTTTCAACAGAATTCCAATTATTATTATTGAATACTGAATTTATTGCAAATTCAATAAAAAACTGATCAAAACTATTTGAAATAAATGCAAAGAAATGATTAGTTTTTTCTGAAACTTCAAAATAATTTGGATTTACATAGAAATAATCCCATGATAATTTTAGTTTATCATTAGAACTACCTCCCATAAGAGTATTACTTGTTAAACCTAACATTGGTAAGTAAGTTATGGGATCTGAATTGAGGTTATAACTAACAACAGTAAGATCTGAAGTTGTTTTAACAACTAATGTTCCATCAGATTCATATTCGTATCCTATTGTTCCCGTTGTAGTAATATAATTATCTGAAATATTAATTTGTTCATAAGTATCATTAATAGATTGTTTCCAAATTAACCGAGATAATGGACTTTCTGATGCTATAATTTTTCTCGGAATATAAACCCCATTTGTAAGAGCATACCCTGCTGAATTAAGCCAAGTTCCATAACATTTGGAATTTGATTGACCAGCAAATGAAATAAAATACATATTATTTTCATTACCTGAACGATCTAACCAAGGAAATAATTTACCAGCTGATACTGTCTTTTGGTTGTATTTAGAAATTGTTAAATTTCCAGAGGAATATACTAAATTTTCTGTTAATGGTTCTGGTATAACTCCATTAAAATAATCATCAACTGTATAAGGACTTCCCTCAGCACTAATATCTGATGAAAATACTTGTATATTGCTAATAGAACCAGGCATTACGCTGAACTTAGACCAATCTCCCGCTTTAACTTGTGAATCACCGCCAGTTCCAGCTGTTGGAAGATTTCTGAAATTACCACTTGTGCTAATAGCCAATGTACAATTATTAGTATCGGACCATTTAACTGTGGTATTGGTAATATCTGATGTAGGCTTAGAATATGTATATTTTAAAGCACCGTTAATATAAATTCGGCATTTAGCTTCAGCCACAGTATCACTTACATTAACAATACCGACAAATTTATAAAGGCCTTTCCTTATAATAGACCTTGTTCCTTCTGTCCTTGAGCCTTCACCGAAAATCTGGTTAACATAAGGAACATTAGAATATGCAACTGCATTTCTTTCGCCAATCCCCCAACTTGAAGTAAATAATCCATTAGTTGCTACCAGAAAATGATGTCCCCAATAAGCATTTTGCTCAAAAAATAAATCTCCGATAAATTTAAACTGAGTCCAATTATTTTTAGTAGTATCATAATCTTCTGGAACTTCCCAAGTTAAGCAATAAGTTCTTGTTCCAAATCCTTTTAAAGGAGTTTTACCCGTTGTTTGCATAGCATTAGGCTTAATATCATGTTGGGTAAAAGTATTAATCAAATTGATATTTGGGTCTTTGATATATTCTTTTGATAAAGAATAAACTCGCATTGCTGATATGGAAGCAACAGATGATAATGTTGCAGTATCTCCAGTTATAGCATCATATAAAGTAGTCCCAGAATTTTCTTCACATTCAAATAAATGTTCAATTTCTTTTGTTTCTTTATTTTGGAATGCAATATAACTAAGATAAAAATTTTCGCCAGATGTTAAAGTTCTTCTTTGCTTTATAGTAATATAAGATCCAGAATGGTCTGCATATAAAATTTCAACAGTACCTTCACCTTTAATTATAATATTATATTCGTCATAAAGAGCAGATGCTATTTGAGTAGAAATATAAGCATTGGGATTATTGGAATCAAAACAAATACAAGCTCCTTGAATTGGATCATATATAGTTGTCGAATGCCCATATCGTCTTCTAAACATTAGACCATATGTATTGATATTATTATAAGTGGACCAACCTGGATTTATTGTATCTAAAGTATATGAACCAACTGTATTATCAGTATTAAAATCTGAAACCAAATGGTCTCTATTAACAATTCTGTAAGGTTTACTATTCATCTTACTTCAACTTTGTAATTACTAAGGTTGCAGTATCACCCTCACCTTCCGGTGTCAATTTGTAATAACCGTTTTCATTAAGTATTGTTATTCCTCCGTTTGCAACAGGAGAAGTATTACTTAATGACCTAAATGAAATTATATAGTTGAACTTATCATTGACAGTTCCAGTAACTTTAAAATTATTAATATCGGAGAACGGTATTGGAAATATCTGGTCAGGATAAATTGGGAAAGCATTTGCCTTATCGGATATATTTTCTCCAACTAAAATAGGACCAGTGTTGCTAACATCAGCACTAATAAGTATTTGTCCGCTTACACCAGCATAAGTTGTATTCGAAATAAATGATGTTAAATTAGTTGAACCAATAGTATATACACTTGTTATTGGTTCCGGGATTGTAGTATTAACCTGATTATTAAGTTCATTAATAGCGCCGACAATTGTTTTATCATTTGTAGTTAAGGAAGTGTCTGAACTATCTTGTTTATTTTTAATTTCAGGAATTAATAAGGCATCATACACACTAACACTTTCATCATCAACAGAGAACAAAATTGGAATATCATCTGTCCAATAATTATTTCTTAATGAAACAGCAGCTTGTCCTTCTTCAAAACTATTATTTTCAATAACTATACCACCCTTACCATTTCTAACAGTTAATCCATTTGCATTACTTATATAAGCTTTATTAGAAAGCTCTTCATAGAAAATTAAATCATCTTGTTTTGCGTCTAATGCAGCTTGAGTTGCAGTAGAAATAGGTTTATTCTTATCGCTTGTATTATCTACATTTCCTAATCCAACTGATGACTTTGTTAAACCTGATACAGAAATTTTATTATTACTAATAGAGATATTAGTACCAGCAGTTAAAGTATCTTGCTTTTTATCTAGTTCAGTCTTAACAGCTTTTTCAGATAGAATTTTAGTATCAACAGGTTTGCTGGATATTGATGACAATACAGCATTACCTGTTATGCTTTCACTTACAACCAACTCATTTGTCCATAATTTACTTTCTACATAAACAGAACCACCTTTAAAAATTGCACTACCTCCAAGATTGGTATCTGTTGTGATTTGCAGGGATAGTGCATTTATATCCACTGTAGTTTTACCCCCAGCTGTTCCTGCTTCAGGTGGTAAAGTGGTTTCGCTGTATGAAACTAGCTTATCCTGTTTAGTATTAAGAGAAGTAGCTACAGCACCAACTGTAGGAATTTGCCCTGATATTCCTGTATCTTCACTAGATATAGAACCAGCAATGACAGAACCACTGATAGAAGTAGCATTTTTAATTTCTATAGTACTACCTGCATCTAATGTAATATTTTGTGTGGCAGTAAGGGTTACATCTCCAGCACCAGCTGAAATTTTTGATGTATCTTTACCAATATTTACCCATCCAGCAGCATTATCAACTTCACCTTCTGAATATAGACTTAAGTTATTTTGCTTTTTATCTAACTCAGTCTTAACGGCTTTTTCGGATAAAATTTTAAAATCAGATGCAGATGCAGAAGTTGGTAATGATGTCGATATTGCTGTACCAGATACACCTGCATTTAATGAAATTACATCCTCTGCGTTTAAATCAATATAGTCTACTACTGATTTATCCCCAATAGATACGCGGAAATTCTCAGATTGACGTGTATCTTCTTTGTAAAAATAAAGTTTATCCTGTTTAGTAGATGTGATGCCATCTAAAATATCATGAATATCATTTGTAATTATAGCATCATTATAATTGACTAAATCCTCTATATATTTTTTAGATGAACTATCTGTTTTAGTATAGTTATCTAAAGCCCAAATAGCTCTATCACCCTCAGTTGCAGTTATTAAACTTTGTGGTATAGATTTTCCGTTATGGTAATCAGCAATGGTATAAGTTTTTGTAGAGTCAGAAATGTCAAAGTTAAAGAAAGCAATATTAGACATTCTACCCTTTGCAGGATTGTCAGATGAACCAGATGTTTGATGCTTGCCTAAACTAAACCCATATTCAGGTGTAAAATCATCAAATAAGCTAATAGTTTTTAAACCTATTAGTATACCATCTTGATATACTTTAAAATATCCAGCCGTATCTGTTTTTCCGCATATTAAAGCATAGGTGTGTGTATTACCATCTACCCATTGTGCTTTAGGTATAGTTATAAAAGTTCTACTTGTTGTATCACCACTTTGACCATAACCCCAGTTAAATCCACATTGTAGATGGTTACCCACTGTTTTAGTTTGTTTTGCAATACCTATACCCTTTTTACTATCCCAAACCCTAATATTACCAATAATACTCCATGGAGCATCATCTAACTCTTCTTCTGTAACCTTATAAGTGAATACTAAAGATTGCGCAGAACTAAAAGTAGGTTTACATTCGCTAAAGGCATGGCCACCAGTTAGATATAAAAATCCTGGATTTGATAGCTTATCTTGTTTTTTATCTAATTCAGTCTTAACAGCTTTAGATGTTGGTAATTTATAATCAACATCAGTTATAGTTTTTGTTATACCAGTTCCCGAAATAGGACCATTAAATATTATACCAGAATTTTCGCCTATATAAGATTCATCAATAAAACCAAATGGTACATTTAATTCAATACCGGTATTAGAATAATCGACACCATTTATAGCAGATAACGATATTTTCCCTCCGCTTGAACCACTAACTTCCAAATTAATTTTACCTGCTCCATTTAAAACAGTTCCAGCTGAACCACCGGCTGATAAATTAATAGTTGAATCACCAGAATTATCACCAGTTGAATCAGTTACATTAATTGAAAATTCTGATTTACCAGTAGATTTACCATCAATACTAATATCGGCTTTATTTGTAGTAGTATTTTCAGAATAATATGAAAGTTTATCTTGTTTTTTACTGGTATTTTCGTTTATTTCATTAATACTTCCAACAATAGTTTTATTGGTTGTTTCTAATGTAATATCAGTTTTTTGTTGATATGTTGATAAAACCATAGATGTATAACCATCAAAATCTTCTTTGGTTTCATAATCTTTTAGTTTTGTATCAACTTCAGTTTTTGTATAAGCGTCAGTAATACCGTAGCCTGATAAAGTTGTAGATTTATTAGCTTTGGCATTAACTGCAGTATAAACCGATTTAGCAGTAGGTATTTGAGTATCTGTTGAAGAACCACTAATAGTTTTTTCAAGGATATTGCCAGTAATACCAAAATCGCTATTAATAATAAGTCCAGATTGAGTTAATTCTATTGAAGAACCTTCATTATCACCATCAACTTCTTGGAGTAAAATACCGCGGTTAGCAACTCTAATTTTTGAGGAACCTGGATAACCTTTAGCATTACCATCGATAATAGTTTCAGTGTCAAAAATCCCGCCCCCGATTTTAACTATCTTACTGTCAAGACTGACTCCAAGCTCGGCATTGATGCCAGCAGATGGTAAACCGCCTAAGGGAGTCGTTTCAGAATAAGTTTTTAATTTATTCTGTTTATTTGCTAAATCAGTAGCAGTTGCAATGTCTACACCGTTTTTCTGGACTTTAGAAGCATTTAAATTGATAGTTCCTTCGGAAAGGCCTTCACCGGAATCAGAACTATCAGTAGCAGTTAAGGTTATTTTGCCCGCTCCATGACTTGCAAGAAGTGTTTGTCCTTTTGCAGTAATAACAACTTCTTCTGGATACGATTTATCTGTTGGAATTGTTTCAGAATAAGTGGACAGTTTTTTCTGCTTAGTTTCTAAAGCATTATAAACTGCTTTTTCTGATGGAACTTTTGTGTCGACAACGGTAATATCAGGTGATTCATTATCCGGAGTCGTGCCTTTAATATAAGTAGAAATACCCGAACCAGATAACTCACCTTTTAATTGAATATTCTTAGCAGTTAATGAAATATTTGATCCATCACCGGTTTGTGTTGATTCTGCAATAATATTAATTTGACCGCCTGGTTCAGCGTAGCCTCCGGAATTAACTTTTGAATGTAATGTAATATTACCTCCAGAAGCACTTCCGCCTTCTGATTCTAAAATAATATTACCTCCACCAGAAGTATTATAAGATTTAGCTTTTAAATTAATATTACCTGAGTTATATTGACCATTTGAGGCAATTAAATTAATATTCGATCCTCCATATTGAGAAGCCGAGGTTTTAAGATTAATTTCAGAACCAGTAGAATCTGCTGAAGTATCAGCAGATTTATCAACTTCAGAATAAAATTTTAACTTATCCTGTTTAGTATCAATACCTTCAGCTAATGTAGCTATTTGATTATTAAGATAAGTTGTTAAAGAAATTTTGCTACCATCAGATAGAACAACAACACTATCAGAAGAAACAGATATTGGTTTCCAAGTTGTTCCATCATATCTTTTTAAGATATTATTAGTTGTATCAAACCAAAATCTATCTTTAGTTTTATTAGTTGGCTCAGTTGCCAACACATATATTTTACTTACTGAAATATCAGTAATACTTGTCATTATTGGTGGAGCTTTTAACATGATTTGAAAATAAAGGAGACCCTTGTATTAGGAAAAATAAAAACCTCTTGCTATATTTAATAAACAAGAGGTTTTGAAATAGTAATATATATAGACTATTAATTAGAGAGCAATAATTTCTGCAGTTCCAGCTGTTGTTGAAATAATAGTAAGTTCAATACTATCACCTGAAACTGTAACTTCAGAATCAATACTGAATACATCGCTTCCAACAAGAACTTCTTTAACAGCAGTATTACTGGATATTACAAATTCAGTAATGCTATCAGAAGACTTGCAAATAATTTTACCTGTTAAAGAAGGGATAGCAACAGCATTATTACCGGCAATTAAAGTTTTATTTTGAAGTTTAACGCCAGCGACTGTTGTAATACCATCAGCTGTTTTTACATCAGGCTTATTAAGTATCTGACCTTTACCGCTTGTAGCATTCCAATCGGGCTGTACTTGTGCTGGAACTTCTTCAGCTGTAATAAAGCCTAATTTAGTTTTCCAAGTTGCAACTGTAATATTAGAAGCATCAGCTTTAGCAGCAGCATCTGCAACACCTTTGACTTCATTGATTGCACCGACAACTGTTTTAGAAGTAGTTGCTAATGTATCATCTGAAGCTTTCTGATAAGCAGATAAATCTACTTCGCCTCCAAGAGCATCCCATTCAGTTCCATTCCAAGCATAGTTTGTACCTTTTGGATATACACCATTTGCTGTGGTTGAATTCCAGACATCACCAACCGCTGGACTTTCTTTCGCAGCAATGTTAGCATATGTATCTGAACCCTTATATTTGTATGCTTTAGAAGCAACTTCTTTTACAGATTCAATAGCTGTTGCAACTGCTTTTTCAGTGGGTAATTTAGTATCACTTGCTGAAGTAGAAGCTGGTATTGAAGTTGAGATTGCTGTACCGACAACTTCAGAGTTAATAACAAACTGTGTACTTCCAATAGTAAAAATTGCTGCATTTTTAATTTCAGCTGAATTATAAGTTTCAGGATCAATAGATTCTGAATAGATGGCTAATTTATCCTGCTTCTTGCCTAATGCTGTATTAACTTCAGTCTTGGTATAAGCATCACCAATATTATAACCAGCTAATGTGGTTGCTTTATCAGCTTTACCTTCAATGGCAGTATTTGCAGCAGCAATTGCAGAAGCATTAGTCTTAGTATCCGACTTAATTTCAGTTAATGCACCTTCAACAGTCTTAGCTTCAATACCTTCAATACTAATAGCCTGATTTTGTTTCTTAGCAATATTAGTATTAGCTGTAGAAATTGCAGCAGTATTATCAGCTACATCTTTAACTAAACCAGCTTCGGCATTGCCAACGGTTGTTTCTAATGTAGTTACTTTACCTTGAAGCGATGTTAAATCGCCAGAAGAAGCCTTACCATCAACAGCAGTCTTTAATTCTTCAATAGCACCTTTAACTGTTTTAGCAGTTGTAGCTAAGGTTGCATATTCATTGGTTGTGATACCATTGTTGACTGCAGTAGCAACTTCATCAGCATTTTGATAACCTAATACTGTTTTCCAAGTAGCAGCTTCGATGTTTGAAGCATCTTTCTTAGCAGCTCCGTCAGCAGTTGATTTAACTGTGGTTAAAGCTGTATCTAATGAGCTTAAAGCATCAGTAACTGTTGCAGCTGTTGCACCTTGGATTTCAAGATTGATTGTAGAATCTTGTTTGGAAGCAATAGCAGTTGTATTAGCTGTAATATCACCTGCATTTTTATCTACAGCAGCTTTTACTTCGTTGATACCACCTACAACTGATTTAGCTGTTGTATTTAGGTCTTCTCTATCAGCAGTAAATGCAGCCTGGATATGTTCATCTGTTTCTGTATCAGAGAGAACATCATCAATATCAGCAGCTACTAATGTAACTTTACCAGATTTACCATTAACTGATGTTACGCCGTTTGACTTACCACTATCTGTCCATTGACCATCTGCAGAAATCCATGTTGTACCAGTCGAAAGAACTGTTGCACTCCAGCCATCTTCAGGTGTTGGATAAGCAGTTTTAAGCGCGGTGTCGTCGGCAAATGTACCTTTATCGGAAACAGCCGCAGCGGCAAAGTCTTTAATCTGTTTACCAGTGATATAAACGTTAGTTGCATCAGCAGTGTTATCACTACGAGCGGCAAATGTTGTGCCTTCACCTAATGTGCCCTGAGAGCTATTAGATACGAAGTCTTTGTCGAGCTTCTTAGCATCAGACGTTTCAACAGCAGTTACTCTATTAAGAATTGCTGTAAATTCTGATTCTGAAACCGAAATCTTCTGCCAATTATCATAAGACTGTAAGTCAGCTTTAGCAGTAGATGAATCTGAGCTCTTAACTAATTGATATAGACCAGCTTTATCTGTGGGAGCTTTAACAGCAGTAATCATTCCATGATATGCTGTGTTAAATCCTTTATTGCCTGTATCTGTACCCTGGATAGCCCACGAGTTTAATTTAATAAGGTCTGAGTAATTCTCAACGACCATTCTGGGATCGAGAGGATTTTCAGATGCGATTGCGATAGGAGCACCGAAGAAAGCTCCTGACCCACTTTTATATTCTGAACCAAATGCCATATTCGTTTACCTCCTATTTTGTATAAATTCTTAATGTTCTCTTACCGGCGTTTGCAGCATTATGGGTATAGCGTTTATAAGTTACTGTTTTACCCTGAACTGTTTCTTCAACTTCCGTCATTGTCCACTGAAGAATTGAGTTTGCTTTATTACCGTTAAGGAATGTACCACCAGAGTCTGCAACACCAGTTAGAGCTGCCCAAGTTCCGGGAAGTTCAAAGAACTGTTTTCCACCTTCTTCTGCAACCATGTTGACGGTTACATAAGATGAAGCATTGGCAGGTTCTGAGACTAAGGCCTGTTTTGTGGCAGTTGTAATATTTGCGGTTGTAGCAAATACTGGATAAACGCCTGTAATTGTAATGGTATTTGATACCTTAGAACCAGCTGCACATTTTGTTGAATAATTATTGCCGTAGTTAGTAACAGGTTGATAATCACCAGCACTATAAGCAACTGTAACTTTGCAGGTCTGTGCTCCAGCTTTTACTTCATAAGAAGAAGCAGTTGCTGTATCAGTTAATGCGGTTGATGCTTTAGCTTCAGTTGAAAGGCCAAATCCGGCATATGTATATGAAGTTGGAAGACCAGAATAAGTTGCATTCATTGTACCTTTATCCCCCCAGCCTTTAACTACTTTACCTCTATTAAATGTTGAAGTAAATGTAATATCTTTTGTTGTGCCGATTTCCTGTAATCCAGCAGCCAAACCACTAATTGCAATAGTAGCTGAAGGCTGAGTAATCGTAGGATTGATTTCTTTGGTGAGAAGTCTTTCGGCAAATTCTTGAAGTGTGAGATTTTCAAGTTTTGCACCAACTGCAATATTACCTGCAGCAACATAAACTTCGTCAATGTTTACTTTGGGTTCTGTTGATACCCAAGCTGAACCGTTGTAATAATAAAGAGCATTTTCTGCTTTTACTATTGCAATATCGCCAGCGTCAGCGTCTGTAGGAAGATTAGCTTTAGCTTCGGCTAAACTTACCGAACCGCCTGATCCACCGCCAACTACCCATGCCGAATCAATCCAAACATAGATAATGGGTTTGCCGCCATTTGCAACGATACCGATACAACCATTAGTAGCAGAAGTTGGAAGGTCTGCTAAAGTTGCACCATATTTAATATCTGATACTGGGAGAATTTCAAATGCTGTTCCTGTGTAGCGATAAAGTTTTTTATCTGCTCCACAAAAAAAAACTCTATCCTTAACTCTTAAGGACGAAGCAACAGTCGAAATAGCACCAGATACTACATAGATTTGTGTTTTTGTAATGTCTATAATTGCCATTTTCTTAAAATTTTAAGATTTAAAAAGTTATAATTTTATTTAGTAATCGAGTCCAGAAACCTTTACCGTGACTGATTTTAAGATGTTTATTAAGTTCTTTTTTACTTTTAAAAATAGCGCCGCAATCTGGACAACGAAATTTAACAGCGGGTTTCAATTTAATTGGTTTCATATTATACCTCTACTATTGAATTTTCTTTTATCGAACTCCAGATATAACCATTAGTTGACAATATAACTGCTATTTGAACTCCAGTATTATCATCATTAAGCTCTACATCAATTGAACTTATAATCTGAGAACCGATAATTAAGGTAATATCATTAGATGCTTCTGATGTTTTTATTAAACCAGTTTCTTTATCTTTAAATGCAATGAAACTTATTTTAGCCTTATTGATAAAATTCTTATAAGTATCAGTTGCATATATAGTAACATTTATGTCAGTAATATTCTCAGATGTAATAGGAATATAAGGTTTGTCATTGAATAAAACTAAAGTAGAAGAATTTCTAATAGCTTCAGTTTTTTCTGTAATAATTGAATCTTTACCAGAAGCATCAATAGTTATTGAATTTTCGTCAGTAGTAATTTTAACATTACCGCCACCTTTTATTTCAAAATCTTTATTAAGTTCAACCCCGTTAATTTTGGGTTTATTAACAAGATTATCATAGTCTTTTGCTTTGTCTGGGTCAAGTAATTTAGAAGAAATCTTGATGTCTTTATCAAGACTTCTATCATAACCAATAAGCATTATATCTTCTGAAGTAGCTGTAACTTCTTCAAAGTTTTTAATGTTTATATCATTATCCCAGTCGTCGCTGTAATATTGGTCTTCTGAATCAGGCATTGAATTTGAAAATTTTAAAGTTATTAATCTTCTGAATCATCTGGAATAGAATCTTCAGATTTGGTTCTTCTCTTAGTATATCTCTTAGAAGAAGAACTTGATACCATTTTCTTTTTCTTTGTTTCTCTCATAGTTTTCCAATCTACATCCTTAATATGTGTAGGCATTTGTTCATCTGAACTACCGAGAGAACCAAATATAGCATCTTTTTGATAATCTATATTATCGACAAGTTCTCCGTTAACATCGTCAAATCTTTGGTTATAATCATAAACCTCTTCTTCTCTTGTAATATCTTGCATTGTTTGCTGTTGTCTATTATCAAGAACAGATTCAATACCCTTTTCCATAGAAGGAACTGGAGTATTAGGTTTATTAGGCTCTTCAATGTTGACAATTTCATGGGAAGGTTTACGCCTTGTAATTGAACATTCCCAAACAAATGAAGTAATATAAGGTGATATAGAATCTTTATCAAGATTAGTATCATTGACGAAGGTTATAGCATAATCTCTAAATTGATTGGGATTATCCAACATTCTCAATCTTATAAAGTCTCCGACTTTGGGTGCAAATGTTATAGGAACTTCTTTGTCTTCGCCAAATTTATTAATTATACCGTCTAAGGTATCATAATGAGAATCAAATGATTCTCTAAAACTATTATAAGAAATAGAAAAATTAAGCAGAATATTACAATTTCCCTTACCTTCTTTGTTATATGAAACATCGGAAATTTGAGAATTTATAGATTCTTCGTCGATTTCAACAAATTGATTATTTTTGTAATTTGTTGCATATTCTGGATTTACTTTACCAGTAGTGGGGAACGATATGTTTTCTATAATATCGTCAAGTTCTGTAATAATATCTGGGTCAACTTCCGGAATTTTAACTTCTACTTTATAGGTTAAAGCTTTCTCAGGATAAAATGGAATAACTTTATTAACAGGACAATAAGTTTTCCAATCGCGAATTTCACAAGGTATAGTTAAAGAAATATTAGCTTGTTTAGGTAAACCGAAAAATTGTAAACAATCTTGTTGGAATTGTTTTTTAGTAATATAAAACTTACCTTCTGTTGTCATATCCAGGCCCATACCTTGGAACATAAAATTATCTGTTCCATAGTCAGTGATGACTTTAATAGGCATCATTACTCCGAATTCATACCGTTCTGGGCCGTTAAAATATGTATAATCTCTTATCTTGTGGTTTAACCCGCCTTCAGAATTAAACAACTCTTTTATATTGCCATTAGCATCATAATAGTTTAAATTGCGAGAAAAATATTCAACTTGAATTCCATATAAAGTAATATAGTCTTGAAAGTATGCTTCTTGAATTTTAACATACTTTTTCATATGCTCCCTATTATAAAAGGAGTACTGGTCAGTTATTGACTTTGACTGGAATTTTTTCTTAGACACTGGTTAAAGAGTAGTATGCTGAAAATATTTGTTGAGCTCATCTCCAATAGATTTGGCTATTATAAGATGTTTTGAAATCTGTATAATTTCTTCATGGATATGTTTTAAGATTTCGAATGCTTCTTGAATAGTCCGTTTAACTTCATTTGAATCACCAGTTTTAAATTTCTTTTCGAATATCTTAGTATCAATCGGTTGATATTTGAATTCAGAAAAAGGCATAAGGTTTACAATTATTCTGAATTTCTTATAAATACCGTCGTCTGATTTATCAAGGGAAAATACTATTTCAAGATTGGTTTGGTGTTTAAAGGTAAAGATAATGTTTTCAGATTTAGCACCGGTATGAGTATAATAATTGATATTTTTTAATTCTTTTTGATTACCGATGATTTTTTTAAAAATGTTTTCAAAGGACTGTTGAGCTTCGTTAAGCATAAGTTCCTCATATAATTTGGTTCGTTTCTTCTTAGTCCAAGTATCAAATGTAGTAACTGGAACTGTTTTAAGTAAGTCGGGAATATCTGTAGTTGAGCAATCCCATTTAGTGGGATTAGAATCTGATTTGATTGATGGATTTGAAATAGGTTCAGTTGCAGAACCGATAGAAATATTACTTGTTTCAGTATCAGCAATAGGACCTGATACTTGGTCTTGTTTTAACATAATTTTGAATTTTGAAACATCAATCTTCATCTTAATAATTTCCCTTGTTTTTATTTAATAAAGTCTTGATTTTGATAAATAAGAAAAAGAATGGGATTAGTATATCCCAAAGAAAATTTTTCGAAAAACATTTAATAAAATGGCTACAAATAAACCAATTTTACGTAAAAGGACAATTCAACACCCGGGTTTTGAGTTCTTTGAGACTGATATGTCAATCTACAAAGAATACCAGCAAAATACCGATGCCTTGGTTGTTGGATATTTTGCAAAAGGACCAATTCTTGAACCTGTTGCCTTAACAAATCTTTCAGACTACACTGTTTACTTTGGAACTCCTGCTTCTGAAGCCGAAATTTATGCTTATACCGGCATTAAGAAAGTTATTGATTCCGGTGGTACAGTTACAGCTATGAGACTTCCTTATGCTAATACTACTGCTTCGATTAGTGCTGATGCAGTTAATGTTACATATAAAGTTCTCACCGGCAAGATTTCGGAAAAACCTATTGAAACAAAAAGAGTTTCTGATATAGTTGCAGCTTATAAAGACGGTGTAAGTTTTAAGAATATTGAATTTAAACCTGCTAAGAAAGCTTATACTGACATTGTTAATATCATTAATGGTAATTCGAATGATGATATGGTTATTATCAACAAATATCAGGATTATAAGACAGAAAATGGTACAGAATATTTTGTATCAGTTCTTGGTGCTGGTAACGTTGTAAGATACCAGGGCTTAAATGTTGGTGATGTTCCTACAGATGGAGAAATCAACCTTTATAAGGTAAACAACGGTGTTAATGATTTTATTGGCGAAGACAATGACAAACTTTTGAAAGTTTGTAAATCTAATGACCTTTGGCAGTCGAGCGGTGAAATTGCTGATAGCGGCGAAATGAAATCTGTTGCCCAGGTATTTCCTGAAAAACTTTTGTCGTATTTCAGCCAGCTTACAACAACTCTTACTGATACCGCACTTCATGGAGCATTAGAGGGCTCATTTATAATTGAGGCATCTAAACTTCCTACTAAAACTGCATCTGAAGAAGGAACCAACGATGAAAAACTTACAAAAATTGCAACACCTATTTTTGTAAATTATACCGAGAATTCGAGTAATTATGAAATCAAGCCTAATGATTATTTGATTAGAAAGCTTGATACTAATACAGAAATTACAAAGCTTGATGCTTCGAAGTATGCAATCTTACTTCCTGATGGCAGATATGAAGAATGTACAGTTAAATCGACTTCAGAAGATGCAATACCGGTATCAACTTTAACATTCAATGTTGCTGCCAATACAGAAGAAACACAAATGTTCATTGATCCTAAGAAAGATGACTTTATTACAGTTGTTGTTTCTAAGGTTAAACCCTCGACCCTCGAAAGCGGCAAGTTCGATATTGAAGTTGTTGAATCGTTTACCGGTTCGATATTCCCTAATTCGATTGACTCTGTTTCTCAGGAATCGAATTATATCGGTACTTTGATTAACGAAAATTCGAACTTCATTTCGTTCTTCGGCAGTAAGAAATACTCTTACTATGACAAAGATCTTAATGCAATTCTTATTGAAAATCAGGAGGCATTTGGTCTTTCGTGGGCAGAAGGACAAAAATTTACTGAAGAAAAAGATGAAAAGGGTGTTGAATTAGTTAAAGCTATTGTTCCTGAAGGTGAAGAAATTGTTTGGTCTGATGTAGTTCTTCGTCCTGCCCTTGAAAAACTTAAGAACAATATTAAGTTTGTATTCAGAGACTTCTATGATTTCGGTATGTCGTCTGTTCCCCTTTATCTCAATGCTGAAAAGGAATACGATCCCACAAAATCATTAGCATATCCTACATCAAGTGATACTGGTATTGGTATTACAGCTTGGAAGAAAATCCAAAAAGCTTGTACTCAGTTCTGCCAATACAAACATAAACTTAGTATGTTCCATGGCGATGCTCCTCGCGGTTTAGTTCTTAATGGAACATTGTCGAAGATTGATGACTTAAGAGAAGATCCAATGAATAAAATCTTCACTCCGAAGATTACTCAGAAGGTTTCGATTAAAGATTCGACATATGGCCAAGTTAATGTTCAATGGTATGAAATCATCGATATGTTTAACAAGACTAAGATGTGGATTCCTTCTTCGATTATTCTTGCTGGTGATATTACTAATAATGATATTAACGGTAATGTTTGGGATGCTCCTGCTGGCCATAGATATGGCTTAGTAACTGATGTAATTCGTCCGGCATTTAATCCTGATGCAGATTTAGCCGATAGACTTTATTCTAACTGTCTCAATTATGGTAATAGCTGGCCGACTGGAACAATGACTGTTGAAGGACAGAAGACTTCGTATGCTGAAAATTCAGCCCTCAATAGAATTAATGTTCGTCGTCTTATGATTTGGCTTGAAAGATTTACGCAGAATGTTTCTGCCGGTTATATCTACGAACCAAATACTGCTTCGACACGAGATAACTTTGTAGCAGAACTTGATACAGAATTCTCACGTTGCAAGATTCTTGGTGGTTTGTATGACTACAAGTTGGTTTGCGATGAATCGAACAATTCTCCCGAAGTTATTGATAGAAATGAATTGCGTATCTTTATTGCAGTTCAACCTACAAGGACCGTGGAGTATATTATTGGTAACTTTGTTGTGACAAAAACTGGCGCAAATCTTGAAGAAGTATCACCAGTATTCTAAAAGTAATAAACAAATTTATGAATCTAAGAGAGAACAAAAGTTCTCTCTTTTTATTTTGATAAGTTAGAACAAAATTATTAAGATCAGATAATCTAAATTTTTAATTATGACCTATTTGAAATCTTTATTTTTATTTTTAATTTCAGGATTATTATGTTATACAGTTGCAAATCCTGTATTTGTCAATATTACTTGTCGAACAATGCAAACTAATAATGAAATTAAAAGAATTCTTACTGCAAAAGAAATAGGATTTGCTGGATTTGATGATAATAAATTTTCTACTAAAACTATAAAAGAACAGGAAGATATAATACAACTTAAAATTCCTTGTGGGCAAATTGTTTGGCAAACTGATTTTGACAGATATGTTCAAGATAATGATTTTAACAGGATTAAAAGAGAATTATCTTATGAGCTTGATGATATGATAGGTTATTGCCAACAATTAAATTGTAGAAATATTATTTTAGTCCCAGGCAACAAAACCGTAATGTTAACTTATAAAGAACAATTTAATAGAATTGTTAAGATTTTGCAATGGGTAGGCGGCTATATTAAAGATAGTAGTATTACTATTAATCTTGAAGCTATTAATAGATTTGAATCAGATTCTAAATTTCTTACAACCCAACAAGATTCTTTAAAATTAGTTAAGGCAATTAATAAAACTAATATTAAAATTCTATTTGATGTTTATCATACTGGAATGAATAATGAAGATATAATGAAAGAACTTGAAGCTTGCAAAGATTGGATAGGTTATTTCCATATTGCTGATGTTCCGGGAAGAAATGAACCGGAGACTGGCAAATTGCCTTATAAAGATAAAATATTTCCCTGGATTAAAAAGAACTTACCCAATATTCCTATTGGAATTGAATGTCATCAAATTTGTAATAATCAAAAATTAAAAGAAACATTTTCTATTTTTGATAAATAGAGATGTTAAAATGAAAAAGGAAAATCTACAGAGGAAATATGCTCCGGCTTGCGATGATTTAGAAGTACCGCTTGAAAAGAAAGTTATAGAGGTAAGAAAAGTCGACGATTGGCAAGTTGAAACAGATACAGGTTTTGTAGATATTGATTCTATTAATAAAACAGTTCCTTATCAAATTTGGGAAATCCGAACTAAGAACGATAAATTAGAGGGAGCCCCGGAACATGTAATATTCCGGGATAATTGGGAGCAAGTTTATCTTAAAGATTTAAAGGTAGGAGATAAGATTATTACTAAAAACGGTATAGAACCGGTAATATTTGTTAAACCTACCAACCGAGTTGAAAATTGCTATGATTTAGTATTGTCAGAAAATTCCAATCGTCGGTTTTACTCTAATAATATTCTTTCTCATAATAGTACTCTTTATACAATATTTGCTTTGCATTATTGTATGTTTAATCCTGATAAAACTGTTCTTCTTTGCGCCAATAAAGAAAAGACAGTTAAAGACCTTTTAAACCGTATTAAGTTTGCTTATATGAAGTTGCCGTCTTTTTTAAAGATAGGTATTGTCAATTGGTCTGCAAAAGAAGTTGAATTTGAAAACGGTTCTAAAATACAAATAACGGCTACATCTGCAGACTCAGCTCGTGGTTCTTCCTGTGATGTTTGTTTTAATCAAGATACTTGGATAATTGTATCAAAAGATAATAAGATATATCAAGAACCGATTATTAGCTTAAAGAACCAGTCCCAAGTTCTTATATCCAATATTAAGAAAATTCCTTTTAAACAGTTTTTTGAAGAACAACTTGAATTAGAAGACGAAGAAGCAATCAATGCTTTAATTACTAAAAGCCAACAGCCAGGTTGCTCTAAGCAACTTTTATATCATATTATAGATGCTAAAACATTTACAATTCCTAAATGTCCAATTTGCGGTAAATCTTTAATAAACCGGTTTAAAGACGAACATTATCAAGTTTGTTGCGGGGTAAGATGTCAAAGAGAATTTGATAAAAGATATAAAGCTAATCCGGATAAAGAATTAAAAGTATTGGCTCCAACTGGATTTGAAAAATTTGAAGGTATATCTGTTAATTCAGTTAATCAATTGGTAAGAATCAAATCTAATGATATTGATTCCTATTATTCATTATATCATAAGCTTCAGACAATACAAGGAGTATTAGTAAGAGCTGAACATATAACTCCATTAGACGGATTGATAATGGTAGGCAATAAAATTGCCAATATTCAAGAAGTCGAACATTGTGATTTACACCAGTTGGTTTACGATTTAGTTAATGTAGATAACGGACATTTATTTTATAGTAATGGTTTCTTATCACATAATTGTATTTTAGACGAAGCTGCATTTATACCTAATAATATAATGGACGAGTTTACAACTTCTGTATTTCCTACTATATCATCTCGTCCAGAAGGCAAAATTATAGCAGTATCGACTCCGAACGGAATGGGTAATTGGTTTGAGCAAACTTACCATAAAGCTGAATATCAGCAAGAAAATGATTCTATACAAGGCGATATAACATCAGCTGATGATATTAGATGGCATCACGTAAAATTCCCCTGGTATGAACACCCAGATAGAGATGATAGTTGGAAGAAGAAACAACTTGTAATGCTTGGAGGAGATACAAGAAGGTTTTCTCAAGAGTTCGATTGTCAATTTTTAGGAAGTTCTGCAACACTATTTGATCCAGAAGTTATTGATGCTTTTAAAAAGCAAGCTCAATTACTTAATGATAAGTATAGGGTAGAAAAAACCTATAATCGGGAAGTTCATATATATGAAGAACCCATCCAAGACCATGTATATGTTATGGGTGTTGATATAGGAGATGGAACAGGCGCAGATTATTCAGTTATGCAATGTTATGATATAACTGATTGCAAAAATATCAGGTTAGCAATGGTATTTGGTTCTAATACAATCCCACCTCAAGAACTTGCGTTTTTAACGGCAAAGTATGGGGCGAGATATAATTGCGCATTGGTATCCGGTGAAAGAAACGGAGTTGGAACATCGTTTTTTGATACTTTATGGAATAATTTTGAATATGAAAATATTCTTTGTTATTCAAGTGAAGATACAGTTCCAGATAGGCCTGGGATATATTCAACTAATAAGAATAAATTAAAAGCATGTTTATGGGCTAAACAATTTACATTTCTTGCAACTGGGAATAATCCTTCAACAAAGTTAGTAATTCCTGATTTGAGAATTATCTATGAAATGGAATACTTTGAGCGTAAGAATAAAACCGGAACTATTACTTATGCAGCAACTACAAATAGACACGATGACTATATTATGTGTTTTATCTGGGCAATGTTTCCTTTGATAATGAATATAGCCGATAATGCTTTAGATGTAGCACAAACATTTAAAACTGCATTTGGATTAGAAATTCCTTGGAAATTGAGGAATACTATTGATTATAAGACTTATACTGAAAAATCAATAGATGAAAAATTTATAGATAAAGATGTATCAGTAAATCAAAATACTACTGATGCTGAACAACGAAATATAATGCAACAAGCAATTTTTGATGAAATGCTTGGAAATAACAATAATTGGTGATTTAAAATGGCAGACCCTACTGAACAACTTAAATGGAATCAAGTAAGTTCAATTTTGAACTTTGCACATCCTACTAATTGGGTATTAGAAATACCTATTAAATCTGTCGGTTTAGGCAAAGAACTTGAAGCACGAGGACTTAATAATAAGATATTTGCAATGAACCTAACTTCCTTTACACTTGGAAGAATGGGTTTAAAGGCAATGGAATTTTCAAGACAAGATTATAAACTGACATATCCGACTGGTACAGAAGAAACCGAAAAAGAATTTACTTGTAATTATAAGCTTTCTTCTGAATATCAACAGTATTATTTCTTGACAAGATGGTGGCAGAAAAACCTTAACGTTCTTAATCATACATCTGACGAAGATTTAGAAGATCCAAATGAAGACTATTTCTTAACCAATATGAATCTTTGGATTCTTAATGATAATAAAGATCCTTGTATGCTTATTACTTATGAGGATTGTTGGTTAAAAGAACTTGGCGAATTACAACTTAGTTATAATGACAATAGCAATGTATTAGAACATTCTTTT
>ERZ808278.441-NODE-441-length-27694-cov-4.764970_pt1 | contig 27694 bp, 21 predicted proteins | sample MGYA00521239_ERZ808278 | MGnify/ENA primary metagenome ERZ808278 (study PRJEB31516, sample SAMN03275600) | gut metagenome | biome: mammalia-associated habitat; material: feces | host: Papio cynocephalus | place: Kenya | collected 2012-07-17 ... | reverse complement strand
TTGACTAGTATACCACATCCATCCCCCTTTGTCAATACTTTTTTTAAAGTTTTTTTCAATTTTTTTCGCTTTGTTTGTTTTTCACAAACATCAATTCTTTTATCGCACTTTTTCTGCTGTTTTTTTCATTTTTTGTCTTTTCAATCTTGATTGATCTAAAATCGTCTGCATACCGTGCAGATTCGCCTTGATGTATGCGTGTATAAAAGCTGTCCTTGATATATATTACAGTATATTACAGCATTGTGGAGCATTTGTTTATCTCCGTATCCTGAATCTAAAAAGGACTCCCGATAAAATCGGGAGTCCTTTTTACTGAATTTTCGGAAAATACGAAACTTATTTGCCGGTTTTGAGATCGTTCTCGTACTTCTCGATCATTTTCTTGACCATCTGTCCGCCGATAGAGCCAGCCTGACGAGCGGTGATGTCACCATTGTAGCTCTGATTCAGAGATACGCCGACTTCGTTTGCTGCTTCCATCTTGAACTTTTCCAGTGCTGCTTTTGCTTCGGGAACTACGTTCTTGTTGCTTGCCATAATCTATGGTCTCCTTACATGATACAAATTTCAATCTATTTGAATGGAACCGTTGGCTTCGCCGCCGATTCTGTCATTATTATGAGCGCAGTGCGGAAATCTATAAGTGGAAATTTTTACGCAATCCCCAAGAACCGCGCTATGGATTTTTTCCTGTCCGAAAACTTCTGTTTGAATTCTTGTATGTTCAAAAAACATTCTTGATTTTTTCTGTTTTTTATGTTACAGTGAAAGTACAAACATAACAGTCGGAATTCCGTTTTCGATTTCTTACGGAGGAACTCCTATGAGAAAAAATCTTGGTGCAAATCCTTACACTTATCCACAGCCGGTGTTTATTCTTGCTTCCTATGATGAAGCTGGGATTCCCGACGCAATGAACGCTGCATGGGGCGGTATCAGCGAAGAAAAAGAAATCACCCTGTGCATCAGCGCAGAACACAAAACCACAAAAAACATCCTGCAACGCAAAGCTTTCACCATCAGCATGGCAGAAGCCGCCTATACGGCGGCATGCGATTATATCGGCATCGTATCCGGCAATCAGGTACCGGATAAATTTTCACGGGCAGGCTTTCACGCGATCCCGTCAGAATTTGTAGACGCGCCGTTGATTGCGGAACTTGCCATTGCCGTGGAATGCTGGTTAAAAAGTTATGACGCCGAAAGTTGCCGCATGGTCGGAGAAATCGTCAATGTCAGCGTAGATGAACGGGCATTGACTGCAGATGGCAAAGTAGCGCCTGACAAGATCAAACCCATCACATTTGATCCGTTTAACAACACCTATCTTGTTTTGGGCGAATCGGTCGGAGAGGCTTTTTCCATCGGCACCACTCTGCAAGGATGAAAATTCAGAAAAAGGGCTTGCTTTCAAGCAAGTCCTTTTTCTATTTTTCCAAAATCAGAGGAACTTATGCGCCCGTGCAATTCTCATTGCATGACATAATATAACCGGTATTGATGCGGCATTTTTTCCATAAAGCGAAATTGTTTCATGTCTTCCCGGGAAGCGGCGAGGGAACAGCGTTCCGAAATCTCCGTAATTCCGAATTTTGCAAGATCGTCAAAAAAAGCATCTATTTGTTCTGTGCGGCATGGTGCGTCCAACGGCAAGCGTGCCAAATGTAGGAATCGTAAAGACAAATACTCTTTTTCCACACGGCGATGTGCATCGCCAGTGGTCGCAGACAACGCTTTTGCAAACAGGATTTCTGCGCGGGCAAGCAAAGTTTCCGAAAACAGCGGAATATCCGGATTTGCATAAATGGTCAGCGGCTGGTTTGGGGCAGCATCCATCAACATTCGCACATAAGCAGCCAAATACGGTGCACCATCCCCATAGCAAGCCTTTGTAAATTCGTCAATGAGTACATCCACATCCTGCGACGGATCCCACAAAAGCTTTGCGGTCAAATAACATTTCAAATCCCCAAACGCGCTTTTGGCTCCATAGGAAAAGTCGCCCTGCTCCAAAACACCCTTGACATGCAACGCACGATAGGCACGCAAATTTTCCGCAAGCGTCCGATAATGCACAAACGGTTGCAGATAGTTGCGGAAGTTCACGCAATAATCCCAGATATACAGTCGATCGCATATCGCGCTCCATTCTCGGATATTCCGGACAAATTCTGCGCCGTGGCTGTCCGGCTCCGTCTGTTCCTGTGCAAGGAACGGGATATGCCAGCTTGCGTCAATATTACACAAACGCACGATCAGATTTTTGTGCGGCTTTACCCCGCGCGGACACTTGACGGAATAAAAATAAGCGAACGTATGCAATAAAATGTCCGGATAATCCTGTTCCAGATCTTCGCAAAGCGCATTTGCAAATCGGATCACCAATCCTGCCGGACTACCATCCTGTTCATAATAACGGCGACACGCCGGACAGGTGCAATAGCGACGGCTGTCATTTTGTGCGACAGAAAAGACGCGGCAGTGCGGATTTTCCCGAATCCAGTTCCGGAGTGTTTTCTTCGCAATCGGTAAAATCGCGGGGTTAGACAAGCAAAGTTGAGAATCCGTTACAGTCCGCACCCCGTCGATCTGCGCGAAATATTCGGGGTGTGTTGCAAACCATTCCTCCGGTTTTACCAAATCATAAAAAGCATGATGGAAATTATAAAACTTCAGATTGCCGCCTTTTTCCCGTGATAAATCTGCCATATTGGAATTCAGGCGGTTTTTGGACGCAAAATTACCGGAAAAAGCAGGACGATAGTACATTTCCCGATAATCAAAGGCGGGATCCTCCGAGATATGCGGCTCCTCCACCGTCAGCGTCTGCATGTGGCAAATCGTTTCCACTTCGTCGGAAAAACAACGGAAACCGAGAAAAAGTTCCAAAAAGCGATACACACCATACAGGGTACCGCGCGGCGTCCGTCCGGCAATCCACAGATTGGTCCCGTCTCCGGTTATGGTGTATCCTTCTTCCGACGCCGTATCAAGTGAGATCTGTTCGCCACGCACGTTTGCACCGATTCGGATCTCCGGTCCGCGACATGGGCAACCGTCCGCAAAATACGGAATACAAACCCCCGTGCTCCGGTAGAGATATTTTTGCAGTTCCGACGCGGCAAAACGTTCCGTTTCCGAGCCATAGCGGGCTGTAACGATATGAAACGCCGAACCTTCGGATGTGACCAGCGGATAAACTGCCATACAGAATCCTCCCATTTGTGCAATCTTCTAAGTTCATCATAACAAAAAAGTACGCGGAAGTCAAGCCACATTCCGTCTACCGAAAGCAAAAAACTCCACTGTTCGTGGAGTTTTTTGCTTTTCAAAGAGAAACCGATTACCAGCCGCCCTTTAACTCTTTCTTTCCCGCTTCCTGCGGAACATAGAATTCGCCGTAGTTTGCGATCTGATACAGGCGGCAATAATCCAACGTATAGGTCACAGGGAACAGGTCTTTCTGAATCTTGATCTTGGTCGCCCATGCGCCGCTCTCACTTGCAACATACTGTTCCGGGAACAGCATATTATTGAAAATGATGTGCATTGCCTGATGGAAATCATCCATACCGGATTTATAGTTTTTATCGAAATCTTTGGAGAGATCATAGCTGTAATAGAACTGACCGTCAATCGAGAAAGCCATGATATGCTCCGACCATAAGAACCCGTATTCATGATATTCTCTTGCCTTCGCGCCGGTCGGATCGTCAAACTCATACGAACGGGTTCCGCTGATGGAGGCGCCTTGGTCGATGCCGGACATCTGAATGTGCTGCGAACCGTTCGGCGTTTGTACACCCCACTTATGCAGGTTCGGCGTGCAATTTGTAGTGGAAGAAAAGATTTCAAAGATGTCAATTTCAATGCCGTAAGAGAACGTCTTATTGATGGCTTTATAGTGTGCATTTGCAAGCTGTGCCGTACCGGTCAGCATCCAGAAGGATGGCCATTCGCCCTTTCCGTAATACGGAACCTTTCCGCGCATTTCCAGATAGCCGTACATATAGTTCATGGTGTTGCTGGTGGAAATGGCGAGGTTCGTATCATAGAGATTCTCGGTACTGCCTTCCTTCCAGTCTTTGTCGTCGATCACACCATCCCCGTTTTTATCATGGATACGGGCGGTCAAGATCAGTTCTCCGTTTTTCACATCTACAATCCCAGGCTCCAGAAGCGAAACGGTCCCAAGCGGATTCATATGCGGTCTGCATGTCCATTTATCCGGATTCAACTCGTCCATATCCGAAAATTCATCGTTCCAGACCAAGGTATAAGTACCGTCTTTGACCGGAACCTTTACCAATGCTTCTGCACTGCCGTCATCTGTCCAGGTAATCGGCACATCCGAAGTAGCCTCTGCCACAAAGTTTGCGGGGAACGTAACATCCTTGGTTGCACGCACATACTGATCGGTAAACATAAGCAACGCCTGATGCAACGGATAATAATGCGTCGCGTCAAAAACCAGTTTGGTTCCGTTGACATGGATTTTGTATTGATCTTTTGCAATCGTATGACTGCTTTGCGGGCGATTTGTCTCTCCAAGCAGAATTTCATATTCCTGCGGCGCAGTAGCGTCCGTCACGCAAGGCAGATCGTTCCCGGTGTTCTCCAAGATCCATTTTTGCAGATACAGCAAAAAGCTCCGCGTATCTAAGTCCGAACCGACCGGCAATACGAACACATACCGATCAATCCCGACGCCGGAAATCGTGATATTGTGCAAACCGGGTTTCTGATACGTCAAATCAATGCCTGCCGTGATATCCTTGACCGCTTCTCCGACATATTGCGTGCCAAACGCGCTCACCGCATCTGCTAAGGAACGCGCCGTGCCGTAAATGGCAATCTGCGTTTTTTCCGCTGCGATCCGATAATCAAACGCACAGTTGGTTCTTGCGGTATATACTGCCTTCGCCGCGTTCTGACTGACGGTCCGGCTGGTAGTACCGATGACAAATTCCGCGTCCTGTGCCGTTTCTTCATCGGTCACAATCGCAAGCTCACAACCATAATGTTCCCGAATCAGCTTTTGAAGTGCCAATGCCTGTGCACTTTCCGTTTCGGTGGCTTCCTTTGCCTTTACAATCCGATACTGTTCAATCGAAACGCCGCCATAAGTGGTGATGGCAAAGCTGTGCTCATACTTTTTGGTATAGCCGTTTGCCGGACTGCCTTTCAGCAGGTTTGCAACAAAATAGTCAATCGCTTCCCCGATGGCATCCGCGGAAAAGCCGTCGATGACAATTTCATGTTCCGTAATGGAAATATACCAGTCATAATAGTTGGAAACGCGCGTTTGCAGAATTTCGGTAGCCGCAAGCGAGGAGGCGCGATTGGTCGTACCAACCAGAATCTCTTTTGCGTCTTTCGGAATCTCCCCGCGTCTGACATAATCGGTTTTGACTCCTACGCTTCCACCGCTTGCCGCGTTGATCGCATTTTCCAACGCGGTCACTTTCTGCGCAATTTCCTTGGACGTGTTGTCCGGATAAACAATGGTCCAATTCTTGATCTTATTTGCCAAAGCATCGGACGGAACATTCTCGTTGCCGGACGGCGTCGTAGTGGCCGGGGTATCGGAATTCCCGCAGGCAACTGCCGCACACACAATCAGGGCGAGCATTGCAAACAAACACGCCCATCTTAGCCAATGTGATTTTCTCATTTTGATTTCCTCCGCATAACTGGGTTTCGTTTTTTTGACATTTTTTATCATAGCATAAACCGGCTTTTTTGTCAAGTCCATGCAAGTTGGAAATTGGGGCTCCGCATGTTTTTTCCCTGCATCGTTTTTTTAATTGTAATGAATTCATCGAAAAAAGCAATACGGAATATGCTCTGAAAATCCATCCAAATGATACATTTTTCTTAAAAGCGGATACTCCACAGCGTTTGCTCGGACAAATGTGCGAATTGTTGCGCAAACTTCTGCATTTCCGATACTGCCCGTCCAAGCGCGGCACTGTCATAATGAGAAACCGGCATGTATACGCCGATCGCGCCGAGCAACCGTCCGTCCGGCAAAAGCACCGGTGCGGAAACGCTGGCAACATCCTCCGTGCACCGCGTGGCATAGCCTTGCGCACGCAAGCGTGCAATGGCTTCCCGCAACTGTCCGAAATCGGAAATTCCATCCCAAAGCGCATCGGGGAAGCCATGTTTCTCCACAATCTGCTTCAACTGTGTTTCATTTGCATAAGCAACCAGAATTTTGCCGGACGGATAGTCATAAATGGAATGCTCCTCCAGCATGGTATAGTCCACTTTGATCCGGAAATTGCCGAGCAGATTATTATAATTGATCCGTTCACCATTCTCCAGTACATAAAAGGACACGGATTCTCCGGTTCGTTCACACAGTGCATGCAATCCTTCTTCCAAGCGCATGGAGATCGCCGGATTCATCCGGAAGCGGTTCAACGTCCATATCTGCTGAAATCGCTTTCCTGTATGGTAACAGGCGTTTTCGTCCTGCTCCACATAACCGCATGCGACCAGCGTCTGCAAAATACCGTGCAGGGTACTGGGTTTTAATTGCATTTGTCGCGCAAGCTCGTTTAATCGCATCCCTTTCCCGGAAAAATCCTGAAATGCAAGGATATCCAAAGCAAGCATCGCCTTTTGCACTGACAGAATTTCCTTTGCCATCTTGCCCTCCGGTTTCGCATGAAAAAGGCAACATGCCCTTTCCCATTATGCGCTTTTATCTTTTTTCAGAGAAATGCAATGCATTTCAGAGGTAGGAAAAAGTCAATGCATCCGTTTCCTTGTCATACCCGATCCCGATCATCTCCACCGGTGTCGCATAATGAGAAATCAGATAATTGGCAATCACATCTTCCACTTCCGTCTGCAAAAACCGCCGCATATTCCGTGCCCCATATTTGCGGGAGAAGGATTTTTTCGCTACATAAGCGCAAACCTCATCGGTATATGCCAGCTTCAGGTTTTTCTCTGCAAGCGCAGACTTCAGCTCGTCTAACATAATGTGCGCGATCTTTGCAAAATCCGTCTCATCCAAGGAACGGAACGTGATAATCTCATCCACGCGGTTGAGAAATTCCGGACGTAAGAAACCGGACAATGCTTTCATGGTGCGATCCTGTGCCTGCGCGTCCTCTTTTCCCTCTCCGAACCCGACAGTTCCGGAGGAAAGATTGGCGCCGGCATTGGTCGTCATGATGATTACGGTATTTTCAAAATTGACCTGCCGTCCCTGCGCGTCTGTCACTCTGCCATCATCCAGAATCTGAAGCAGAATATTCAGCACATCCGGATGTGCTTTTTCAATTTCATCAAAAAGCACCACAGAATAGGGTTTGCGCCGGATTTTCTCCGTGAGTTGTCCCGCGTCGTCGTATCCAACATAGCCGGGAGGGGCGCCGATCATCCGCGAAACCGAGTGTTTCTCCATAAACTCCGACATATCTAACCGAATCAACGTTTCCGGAGAATCAAACAGATCGGCAGCAAGCGTTTTGACAAGTTCGGTTTTTCCGACGCCAGTCGGTCCCGCAAAAATAAACGATACCGGTTTCCGTTTATAAGAGATCCCGGCACGGTTGCGTTTGATGGCGCGGGCAACCGCGTCCACTGCTACGTCCTGCCCGATGATATGGGCTTTCAGACGATTTGCCAGTTGATCGATCCGCTCAAATTCCGGCGCGGTGATGCTGGTGGCGGGAACACCGGTCCAAACCTCAATCACTCTGGCAAGATCGGCAAGTGTCAATGTCAATTTGGACTTTTCGCTTTCCAGTTTCTGCACGGTTTCTTCGGCACGGATACACTGCACCTTCAAATCGGCAAGCTCCTGATACCGTTTTGCAGACGCTTCATCCTCCTGTGGCGCCGCCGCAATTTCGCCTTCCAACTGCTGTCTTGCATTGGAAAGAGAAGAAAGTTCCTGCTTTGCCTTGGCATAGTCCTCTAAAACCGGCGCATGCAAAGACGCGTATGCCGCCGCTTCATCCAAAAGATCAATGGCTTTATCCGGCAAAAAGCGGTCTGTGATATACCGTTCGGACAGGCGCACCGCCGTTTCCAACAGCGCTTGCGGAATCTGAATGCCATGGTGTTGCTCATAATAGCCTTTGATTCCGTTCAAAATCTGCACGGTATCCGCAATGGAGGGTTCTTCTACGATAATCGGCTGAAAACGCCGTTCCAACGCCGCGTCTTTTTCAATATACTTCCGGTACTCCGCAAGCGTGGTCGCACCGATAATCTGCACTTCCCCGCGGGAAAGCGCGGGCTTGAGGATATTTGCGGCATTCATACTGCCTTCTGCATCGCCGGCTCCCACAATATTATGAATCTCATCAATGACAAGGATGATATTTCCGAGACTCTTGACTTCTTCGATCAGCCCTTTCATGCGGGATTCAAACTGCCCGCGGAACTGCGTACCGGCAACCAATGCGGTCAGATCCACCAAATACACTTCTTTGTCCCGCAGTTGGAACGGCACGGTTCCGTTTGCAATACGGATAGCAAGCGCTTCTGCGATTGCGGTTTTTCCGACGCCCGGTTCTCCGATTAAACACGGATTGTTTTTCTGTCTGCGCACCAAAATCTGCAACAGCCGTTCCAATTCCTTGTCTCTGCCGATCACCGCATCCAGTTTTCCCTGTGCAGCGCGGGCTGTCAGATTCAGGCAATACTGATCCAGCATTTTATGTTTTCGCGGTTTTTCCGCGCGATCCTTCGTTTTTTCCGCGGAAGCAGGCGCGTCGGCGTCTTTGGAAAGCGCTTCTCCGTCTGCCTTGGCTTCCGGCTTCTTTTTTTGCTGCGGAATAAACGGAAACATCCGCATGAATTTTCCGATGTCAAGTGCCGGTGCGTTGCTTTCTTCCGGCTTCTCCTCTGCGGAATCGTCCGTATCCTCCGCATCCGTTGTATCCTCTGCGGAATCCAGCATTTCCTCCATTTGATCCAGTTCTTCCTCGGAAATACCCATTTGTTTGAGCGCGTTATCCACCTGCGGCAGTCCGAGTTCCCGCGCGCAGCGTAAGCACAACCCTTCGGTTGTGGATTTCCCGTTTTCCAGTTTTGTGATAAACATCACTGCCGGGCGTTTTTTGCAGCGTGTGCAAAGTTCCATTTTGTCCCTCCTGTGTTCGCTTACCGTGCATGGGTTTCATCGCAAAGATAAAACCGCACGGGCTTTTCCCTCATAAAATAAGAAAACGTCTCCCTGTGCGCAAAGCTGTGCGCATAGGGGTTGCGTAATCAGCGGAATTTCTTTCTTCTGTGCGTCCTGCGTAAATCCGTAAAGCGTCGTATCGGTCAGAATACAGCAGAAATTACCGTAAGCGGCAACGCCGCGGTAAACGCCGGAAAGTGTCGCTTCGGCAAGCATCGTTCCGTCCGACGCATACCAAGTATACGCCGTGCGCGACGTTTCGTATGCATCCCGCAAGATCAGCAAAATCCGGTCGCCGGAAAGGGCACTGCCCGCAAGCGTCTGCCCTGTCCAAGTCTGACACAGCGCCGGCTCTGTGCTGTTATCATAACACCGCAGTGCCCGATTTGTCAATAGGATCAGCCGATTCTGGGTATCAAATGCCGTTTTTTGCGGCATTTCTCCGAAAATCCGGATTTCTTCCGGCGTTTCTTCTAAGCCAACCGTATAGACCTGTGTCACGCTTTCCTCGGTTTCCATCCGGTAAGTAGTGACAGCAAGACGGGTTCCGTCCGCCGACAAATCGGCAAACAGCACCGGCTGACTCTTTTGAATGATCATTTGTTTTTCAAAATGCGCACGATAGATGGTGATCGCATTTTGTCCGTCCGGCATGCGCGTGACAATACAATAACCGCCTTCCCGTGCAACGTCCGCCCAAACGATCACACCTTGCACCTGTTCTGTATACAGGCGGGAAAACGCCTGATACACCGTATAGCGGGAACCGCCGTTTTCATACAGCAAAAAGCTGGATGCACCTGCCGCAAACGCGGGGGCCTGCATCTCATGCTCCTCGGACAAAAGGCAATTCCCGTATCCGTCATACACCTGCACATCCCGATCATCCCAGATCACCAGTTGTTCGGTATAGGCACCATATCCGGCATTCGGCGCGGTTTTACAGTACACCGTTCCGTAATTCTGCAACTGTCCGAGTCCTGCCGCGTCAAAGCACCGGAACAGATACCGAAAGGTTTCCTCGGAAAACACGGAACCGGAAAAAACGATGGTACAAGACAGCAATAACACCATCAGAACCACGCACAAAATCCGCAAAAGCAAAATGCGGCGGCGGGTTTTGTCAATCCATTTGTCATTGGTTACCCCATCCATCGGCTCTCCTTTCTGAAAATTCACAATCAGGCATTCAAATCAAAATTTCTTTCCCATACACCACGCGGTGCAGATATAGTCCATGCGGCGGTGCAGTCTCACCTGCCAGCGCGCGATCCTTCGCCGCAAGAATCTTGGGCATGTCCGATGGTCTGTAAATCCCACGGCTGATGCCGAGCAAGGTACCGATTAAAATTCTTACCATATTGTATAGAAATCCATCTGCCGCAACTTTCAGTTCCGTAAACACGCCGTCCTGCGTTACGGTGAAGCGGTGAACCGTGCGCACGGTATCACAAACGGAAGAACCGCTTGCCATAAAGGACGCATAATCGTGCGTTCCGCACAGAAGTGCAGCGGCTTGCCGCATGGCTTCCACGTCCGGCTCAAACGGCACCGTATAGGCAAGATCCGTATAAAAGGGATCCCGTATGCGGGAAAATCGCAATAAATAGCGATATTCCTTTTCCCGCACAGCATAGCGCGGGTGAAATTCATCCGGAACGATCTGCGCCGCCTGCACCGCAATATCCGGCGGTAAAAAGCGATTCCACGCAAGCGGTACCCGCTCTGTTGCAATCCGCGCGCTTTCCGCTCCCGCTGAGAGCGTGCAGTAGAAGCGTTCGGCATGCACGCCCGCATCTGTGCGGCTACATCCGGTCAGATCATAGCGTTTGCCATACAAAATCTCTGCCGCATCCTGCAATTTTTCCTGCACGGTCACGGCATTCGGCTGAACCTGAAATCCATGGTACGCACTGCCGCGATAAGCAACCCGTAATAACAATTTCATCGTCAGAATACCCGATATACAAACCAAAGGCGGTCGCCGCACACCACGGCGGCACCCATTCCGACAAACAGAACCAGTGCGATATAATCCCGCACGGCAAAATGCGTCGTGTGCATTTTCGTGCGTCCTTCTCCGCCATGATAGCAACGGCATTCCATAGCGGTGGCAAGCTCTTCCGCACGGCGAAAAGATGAAGCGAACAATGGGATCAGCACCGGAATCAACGCTTTCGCCCGTTTAATCAGTCCGCCTTCATCAAATGCCGCACCGCGCGCCTTCTGCGCGCTCATAATTTTATCCGTTTCCTCCATCAAGGTCGGAATGAACCGCAATGCAATCGACATCATCATCGCAAATTCATGCACCGGTAACCGGATTTTTTTCAGCGGCGACAACAGCCGCTCCAACCCGTCGGTGAGCGCAATCGGAGAGGTGGTATAGGTTAAAATCACACAGGTACCGGCAAGAAGCACGGCAATCCGCAAGATCATAAAAACGGCGTAAAAAATGCCTTCCCAATAAATATGAATCTTCCAGAACGAAACCAGCAGATGCTCTCCTTTACGAAAGAAAATATGAAACAGAAACGTAAAGCACATGATGAACAACAGCGGCTTCATCCCTTTCAAGATGATCTTCAGCGGAATGCGGCTACACACAATCAGCACGCCTGTGAACACCATAACCGCGGCAAAGCTCTCGATGGTTTTCGCCAAGAATACAATTACAATATACAGAATCGTTAAAATCAGTTTGGTGCGCGCATCCATTTTATGAAATACAGAATTTCCGGGGAAAAATTGTCCGAGCGTAATATCTTTAAGCATGGTCGGCACCACCTTTCTCCGACGATAACCGTCCCGCAAAATAGCGCACCGCGTCCTCCACGGTATACAGATCGGGGAGCACATAGCCGCGTGCGCGCAGTTGCAGAATCAGTTTGGTAATCTGCGGAATATCCAGTCCGATCTTTTGCAGTTCGTTTGCATGCGTGAACACTTCGCGCACACTGCCGGACGTAAACACTTCCCCTTGGTTCATCACAGTGATCCGGTCGCAGAAACGCGCAACGTCTTCCATACTGTGGCTGACGATGATCACCGTTTTTTGGCTCTGCCGCTGATAGGAATACAGACCGCCCAAAATTTCTTCTCTGCCCATCGGATCCAGTCCCGCCGCAGGCTCGTCCAATACCAACACCTGCGGTTGCATCGCCAGTATGCCGGCAATCGCCACCCGTCGTTTCTGTCCGCCGGAAAGTTCAAACGGCGAACGGGAAAAATACGTTTCGTCCAGTCCTGTAAAACGGGCGGCATCTTTCACCCGCGCGTCGGTTTCCTCTTTGGATAAACCCATGTTTTTGCATCCGTAGGCAATGTCGGCATAGACAGTCTCCTCGAACAGCTGATATTCCGGATACTGAAATACCAGTCCCACGGCAAAGCGCACTTTCCGGATTTCTTTCGGTTTTTCCCAAATATTTTTTCCGAACAACAGCACTTCCCCTTCACTTGGACGAAGTAACCCGTTCAAAAGCTGTACCAACGTGGATTTGCCGGATCCCGTGTGTCCGATCAGTCCGGTGATACATCCTGCCTCCACGGCAAGATCGATTTTTTTCAGCGCGTCCTTTTCAAAGGGAGTACCCACGCTGTAACGATACCCCACTCCGTGTAATTCCAGTGCATTCATAGATTTCTCCGTCATCCCGGGTTCTTTGCTTTTGCAAGCAACGCGGCAAGCGCCACCGCGCCTTCCTGCTCGTCCAGGATGTCATCCGGCAACGAAATCCCCCGTTCCCGTAATTCAAAAAACAATTCCGTCACCTGAGGCACATCCAGCCCATACATTCTCAGTCGCTTTACCTGCCGGAATACCTCCCGTGGCGTGCCGTCCATCACAATCTCTCCGTCATGCACTACCAGCACCCGATCCGCCTGTACCGCTTCCTCCATATTATGCGTGATATGCAAAACCGTCATACCGCGCGTTTCATGCAGCATCCGCACAGTCTGCATAACGTCCTTACGTCCGGTCGGATCCAGCATGGCGGTTGCTTCATCCAAAATAATACACTCCGGTTCCATTGCAAGAATCCCCGCAATCGCCACCCGCTGTTTTTGTCCGCCGGAGAGCTGAGAGGGAGCATGGTGCGCAAATTCCGTCATATGCACGGTCTGTAATGCGTCTGTCACGCGGCGCTCGATCTCCTGCGGCGCAATGCCGAGATTCTCCGGTCCGAATGCCACATCTTCCTCCACAACCGTTGCCACAAGCTGATTATCCGGATTCTGAAAGACCATTCCGACTTCCCGACGCAGTTCCAGCAGATCTTCTTCGGTAAAATCCGGCGCTGTAATCTCCCGTCCTTTGACGAAGATCGAACCGGATTTCGGTGTGAGGATCATATTCAGCAATTTTGCCAAGGTAGATTTTCCGGATCCGTTATGTCCTAAAACCGCCACAAATTCTCCTTGGTATACGGTCATATTCAGATGCTTTAATACCGGACATTCTTTTTGTTCATCGGCGTAATCCGGATAGGAAAAACAAAGATCGTGCACGCTGAAGAACGGCGTTTCCCGGTTGATGTTCATAGAAAACTCTTACTCCTTGTCTGGTCGGCTTGTTTTTTCGTGCGTCCAGCGCGCGGACGCGCCACACGGCAAAAATCCCTTGCTCTGCGTCACGGGCAATCCAAGTTCCTCTGCGCACACATTGCCACCATAGACCGGTTGCATCTGTGCTTCCAGCAAATACTTTACGGTAGATGCGGAAAGTCCCGTCGTATAAGAATTCACCAATACAAACAGCGGATTTTCGCACAGTACCTGTGCGGTCAGGCGAAGAAAATCGCAGAGATTTTCCTCCAACTTCCATGTTTCCCCGCCGGGACCTCTGCCATAGGACGGCGGATCCATGATGATCGCGTCATATCGGTTGCCGCGCCGGATCTCCCGTTCTACGAATTTCCGGCAATCATCCACAATGTACCGGATGGGAGCGTCGGCAAGTCCGCTACGCCTTGCGTTTTCCCGCGCTTGCGCGACCATTCCTTTGGAAGCGTCCACATGGCACACGGAAGCGCCTGCGGCGGCACAGGCAACGCTTGCGCCGCCGGTGTATGCAAACAGATTCAGCACCTTTACCGGACGCGACGCGGAACGGATCAAGGTATACATCCAGTCCCAGTTCACTGCCTGTTCCGGAAACAACCCCGTATGCTTAAATCCCATGGGCTTGATTAAAAACCGGAGCGGAACCTTTCCCAATGTATAACCAATCTCCCATTCTTCGGGCAAGCGATTTTCGTTCCACGCGCCGCCGCCTTTTCCGGAACGGCGATACACGCCGTCCGCTTTTTTCCATGCGGGATGTCTGCGCATTCCCGTCCAGATCACCTGCGGATCAGGACGGATAAGAAGATAGCTTCCCCACCGCTCCAAGCGTTCCCCGTCAGAGCAATCCAACAACTCATAATCTTTCCAATTTAATTCTGCCCACATAATTTTTGCGCAATCTTTTCCGCGATTCGCTGTCCGAGCGCGGTCAATTCTCCTTCATCCGTTCCTTCTAACATAATGCGAATCAAGGCTTCCGTTCCGGACGGTCTTAACAGCACCCGCCCCGTTTCCGAAAGTGCCTGCCGAACCTGTTCCAATTCGGAAAGCACCGTCTCATCTGCCATGATGTCCGCTTTCTTTTCATTCGGCACCTGTACATTGATCGCCACCTGCGGCAAGGAGCGCATGCATCCGAACACTTCGGACGCACGTTTTCCGGGCGCGTCGCGCAATGCGCTGAGTACCTGCGTGGCACTGACCTGACCATCGCCGGTCGTGCCGTAGGCAAGCAAAATGATATGTCCGGATTGTTCTCCGCCAATTCCATAACCGCCACGCAACATTTCCTCCAGCACATATCGGTCCCCGACCTCCGTCACCTTGACCGTGATGCCTTCCCGCTGTGCCATCTGATGAAAGCCGAGATTGCTCAGTTTGGTAACTACCGCGGTATTGTGCGGCAAATCCCCTTTTTCTTTCATCGTCAGCGCCAGCCGCGCGATCATTTTATCCCCATCAATCTCCCTTCCGCATTCGTCCACTGCAAGGCAGCGATCTGCGTCGCCGTCAAATGCGATTCCGAGATCATAACCGCCGCGCACCACTGCCGCGGCAAGGTTTTTCAGCTTGGTGGAACCACAATTGTCATTGATATTCACGCCATCCGGATGATCGGCACAAAAGGTGACGGTATCCGGCGCCATGGCTTCCGGTGTGAAGATGAATCCAGCAGTTGCCGCGGCGGAGCCGTTGGCAAGATCCATGAGAATCCGGCGGGGGCAATCCGTTCCCTTTTTCGGGAGCAGACATTTCACATGTTCACAATACAGCGCAAGCGGATTGGCTTTCGGCGGTACGATCGTGCCGATGTGCGCGCCGACGGCAAAACGCACCTGCGATTCCCCACGTAAGATCGCCTCTATCCGATCTTCTGTTTCATCCGGCAGTTTATAACCGTTTGCATCAAAAATCTTAATCCCGTTATACTCGCTCGGATTGTGCGAAGCGGAAATCATGACTCCCGCATCCGCGCCAAGCCGACGCACCAAATAGGCAACCGCAGGCGTCGGCACCACGCCCAGCATCGTGACGTTGCATCCCGTTTCACACAGCCCCGCCGCCATAGCGCAAGCCAGCATATCTCCGGAAATACGGGTATCCTGTCCGATCAGCACCAGCGGCTTTTTGGCGGGATTGCCCGCATCGGTCAATACCGCCGCCGCTGCGTTCCCGAGCCGGTGCGCCAGTTGTGCGGTCAAATCCTCTCCGGCGATCCCGCGCACTCCGTCCGTCCCAAATAATCTCCCCATACCAATTCGTTCCTCCTGTCCCTTCGGTCAAATTCCCTGCGTTTGGGAAAATGGTCTGCAAAGCATCTGCCGGATATTCTGCTATGGATTGCCGCTTTATGATCGGATACTCCACTTTTCAGACGATCTGTTATAAAAAACGAATCTGTCCGTCCTGCCCGCCTTGCACAGGGGCAGCGGCCGGTGTGGGAGAAGCAGGATACGGAATGCCGAGATGCTCATATGCCAAATGCGTCACACAACGCCCGCGCGGTGTGCGACTTAAAAAACCGATCTGCATCAGATACGGTTCATACACATCCTCAATGGTGACGGATTCTTCCCCCACCGTCGCGGCCAGCGTATCCAGTCCGACCGGTCCGCCACCGTACATTTTGATGATAGCGCCAAGCATCTTGCGATCCACCGCATCCAGTCCCAATTCATCAATTTCCAGACGCTGCAACGCATAGCCCGCGCTTTCTTTCGTGATCTTTCCGTCCGCGCATACCTGCGCAAAGTCCCGCACCCGTTTTAACAGGCGGTTTGCCACACGCGGTGTGCCGCGGGAACGGGAGGCGATCTCCAACGCGCCGGACGGTTCAATGGGAACGTCCAAAATCTGTGCGCTCCGCGTTACGATTTGCGCAAGTTCTTCCGGCTGATACAGCTCCAGTTTCAACACCACGCCAAACCGGTCGCGCAACGGCGTAGACAATTGCCCCGCGCGCGTTGTCGCGCCGATCAACGTAAAATGCGGCAAGGGAATGCGGATACTGCGCGCGGCAGGTCCCTTGCCCACGATAATATCCAGCGCAGAATCTTCCATCGCAGGGTACAAAATTTCCTCCACGGTGCGCGCAAGGCGATGAATCTCATCTACAAACAGAATATCGTTTTCTCCGAGATTTGTGAGTAAAGCGGCAAGATCCCCCTGTTTTTCGATCGCAGGACCGGAAGTAATCCGGATATTCACGCCCATTTCGTTTGCGATGATTCCGGCAAGTGTGGTTTTTCCCAAACCGGGCGGACCATATAACAGCACATGATCGAGCACCTCTCCGCGTTGCTTCGCCGCCTCCATGTATACCCGCAGATTCTCTTTCACCTGCGTTTGTCCTGTATATTCCTCTAACGTCTTTGGGCGCAGAGAATTCTCGTTTTCCGCATCTTCTTCCAATGCAGAGGAGGACAGCACCCGTCCCTCAAAGTCAAAATCCTGTTCGTCCATATTCTCTCCTTATCGGTTAAGCGTCCGCAATGCCTGCCGGATCGCTTCCTCCAGCGGCAAAGACGGATCGACTTTTTTCAGTGCGGTTATCGCTTCCGCACGGGAGAATCCCAATACCATCAGGGCATTCACCGCGTCGGTTCCCATTGCGCCAGACGATGATTCCCCGCCTGTCTGTGCGGAAAACTCGCCCTCCGCCGCAAAGGATCCCGCAATCTTATCTTTCAGATCCAGCACTACCCGCGCGGCGGTCTTGCTCCCAACCCCCGGTGCGCGGGCAATGGCTTTCGTATCGGAAGAAACAACCGCCGCGGCAAACTGTTCCGGTGTGAACAGGCTGAGAATGGAGAGCGCCGCCTTCGGACCGATTCCAGACACAGAAGTAAGCATCCGAAAAGAAGAAAGTTCTTCTGTTGTGGCAAATCCGAACAGTTCTATGGCGTCCGTACGCACTGCCATATGCGTATACAGTTTCACCCTACTGCCGTATTTTCCGGTAAGGGCACGATGTGTCGTCTGGCTGATCGTCATCTGAAATCCCACGCCGCCACAATCGACAACTGCGATATTTCCGTCCAAAAGACACAGTTCTCCGTTTACATGATAAAGCATTTTCGGTTCCTTTCGCGTTTTATCGGTTTTATCAACTAAATGGTTTTTAAGAAAGATTGTAATAATCCCGTATACGGGAGCTTCCGCTGTGCGCATGGCACACCGCAATGGCAAGCGCGTCCGCAGTATCGTCTAAACGCGGCGGCTTCTGCAAACCGAGCATCATGGTGGTCATCGCGATCACCTGCTTTTTCTCCGCACGACCGTATCCCACCACCGCCTGTTTTACCTGAAGCGGCGTATACTCATAAGTGCGTACCCCCATCTCCTGCGCGGTCATCAAAATCACGCCGCGTGCCTCCGCAACCGGAATTGCAGTTGTATGGTTCTGATTAAAAAACAATTCTTCAATCGCCATTTCGTCCGGATGATACCGTTCAATCAAGCGGCACAGATCTTCCCGGATCTGAAGCAACCGGCGTGGAACGGGTGTATGCGCGGGTGTCGTAATCGCACCATAGGCAAGCGTTTCTATGCGCGGGATCTGATAAGACAGCACGCCGTAGCCGACAATGGCAAGCCCCGGATCTATCCCCATGATAATCATTTCTTCCGACTTCCTCCGTTCTCTGTACGCCGCGGGATTGGTTTTTCTGTCTGCTGTTTCCCCGCAACAAGCAGGATGGAAAGTAGCTCCATCTGTCAGCGTATGGTTTTCCTCTTTGTATTATAGCATACAATCCCCGAATAGTCAAAAAATTTTTGTAAATATTTCGGAGGAAAATGAAAAAAATCGCAAAAGTGCTTTTCTTTTTCGGAAAAGTATGGTATACTGAACAAAAAGCGTTTGCAAGGAGGGAAAAACCCTGTGGAAATTATCCGTTTTTCGGTATCCAGTACCTTACAGATGAAAAAACCGCATCCGTGCGGCGCCGATACCTTTACCGTTTTACGGGTGGGCAGCGACATCCGCATTCGCTGTACCGGTTGCGGACGGGATCTGACCTTGCCGCGCGTCAAGCTGGAACGCGCCATCCGCGCGGTTTTACCCGCCGATCCCGCAAAGCCTGTTTCTTAAAAAAATCAAATTCTCAAATCCGAAAATCAAGAAAAAGGAAAGGAATCCGAAACTTATGCATACCGTTTCCCAAACCGGAAAGGAACCTTGGTATCTGCGCGTACGCAATGCGTTTTGCGCCCTGCCGGGAAAAATCGCACATTTACCGAAAACCACACTGTTCTGGGCTTTTGTCGTTCCCTTTTTGCTGACATGGCTCATTTATATTGTCAAAGGGACTTGGCCGTTTGGCAACGGCTCCGTTTTGGTGTTGGACTTAAACGGGCAATACGTCTACTTCTATGAAGAAGTACAGGATATTATCCGGCACGGCGGAAGCTTTCTCTATACCTGGCAACGTGCGCTCGGCGGCGAATTCATGGGCATGTACGCCTACTATGTGGCAAGTCCGTTCACGTTCCTTGTCGCGCTGTTTCCGGAGGGCATGATTACCGAAGCCATTTTGTTCATCATCCTCTGCAAAGCCGGCATGTGCGGACTTTCCATGGCGTTTTACATCACCCGCCGTTATCCGAACAAAAATCCGGTATATGCCGTGATCTTTTCCACCATGTATGCCATGTCCGCCTACGCGGTGGTGCAAGCACACAACTCCATGTGGATCGACGAGCTGATCTGGCTCCCGTTTATGGTGTACGGCATCGAGCAGCTCATTCGCAAACGCAGATGTGTGTTATACACCGCAATGCTTGCGATTTCTCTGCTGTCTAACTTCTATATCGGCTACATGATGTGCATTTTCGCGGCGTTTTGCTTCTTCTACTCCTACTTCGGAACACCTGTTGAAGAAAACAACCCGCTTGGAGAAGCACGGCACTTTGAACGTTCCTTTTTCCGGATGGCAGTCTCCTCTGTGGTCGGTGTGCTGATTTCTGCCATCATTGTACTTCCCGCCTATACGTCCTTGCAATTCGGCAAAAACGAATTCACTACCCCCTCTTATGAGGTTGCGCAGAAGTTTTCTTTTCTGGAGTTACTCGGAAAGCTCTATCCCGGCTCTTATGACACGGTTCGTCCGGAAGGACTCCCTTTCCTCTACTGTGGAATGCTGGTGCTGGTTTTCCTGCCGCTGTTCTTCCTCTGCCGCCGGGTAAACCTGCGGGAAAAGATTGCGGGGCTGTGCGCCATCGGCTTTTTCGTGGTCAGTTTCAATTTCTCCACCGTGGATTTAATCTGGCACGGATTCCAGTTTCCGAACTGGCTCAACTACCGATACAGTTTCATGCTGACCTTCTTTTTGGTACTGTTCTCTTACCGCGCATTCTGTGAGATCAAACGGTTCCGCTATACCTTGCTGTGCGGAATTCTTGCAATCGAGACTTTGTTGCTTCTCATCATCGGCAAAGTCTCCACGATATTCCATGATTTCGGTTTTGTCTGGCTGAGTCTCGCGCTGATCGCGGCGTACGCGCTGGTTCTGCTGATGTTTTACCGCAAAGATATTGCTAAGCGTGCCGCTGTATTTTCTCTTGCTGTTTTATGCGGCGTGGAAATGTTTGCCGCAGGCATCACCCATTTGTTGCTGTTCGGTGCGGACGTGGGATATACCTCCCGCACCAACTATGTCACTTTTGAAAAACGGATCCGCCCCGCGGCGGACTATGTGCATGCGCTGGACGACGGATTCTACCGTTTTGAAAAAACCATGCACCGCATGAAGAACGACACCATGCAATTTGACATGAACGGCATCTCCAACTCCACCTCTACGTTAGACGCACACGCGCTGACCTTTTTGAATCGGCTCGGCTACTGTGCCGTCTCCAACTGGTCGATGTATGCCGGCGGCACATTTCTGACCGACTCCATTCTCGGTATCAAATATCTGCTGACGGACGAAGTTTTGGGAGAACCTTATGCCCACCTGTATGAAAAACTGGGGTATGAAAGCGCGCAGGATCGCGTTTACGCCTACAAAAATCCCTATGCCCTCTCCATCGGCTATGCGGTCAGTTCTGCGTTTGCCAACATGGAATGGAGCACCGCAGACGGAAAAGACCGTTATCCGTCCGCGTTTGACTTGTCCAACCGGATGCTGACCACCATGCTTGGCGGCGATCTGGAGCATCCCACCGCATATTTCTACCCCGTTTCCTATCAAATTGATCGCCACTGCGACTACAATTCCAATTTTGTGGATTGCGTACGGTATGGGGAAGGCGCGGAGGGCAACTATTTTGAAATGCGCTTTACTGCGGAATCCGCAGATGAAGTTTTTCTGTTCATTCCGCTCTATGAAGGTTATCAGCGAGAAGTCAAAGTCGAGATCTATGTTAACTATGCTCCCACGTATTCAGGCACCTATTTCGGAGACAGCACCGACCGGATCCTGTCCGTCGGCACCTTAGAAAGCGGTGACAATGTTCGCATCAAATTTACCCTGACGGAGGAAGGCTATAAAGAAATGTATCTGCCGTCCACCGGCACGTTCCTCTACGCATTGGATACGGAAAAAACCGCACAGGCACTGACTGATCTTGCCGCAGGGAATTTCCATGTGACCGAGCATTCCGATACCCGCCTTGCAGGAGAGATTCACGTCCCCGCAGACCGGAATGTGTTCTTCACCACCATTCCGTACGATTCCGGCTGGCACTTATACATTGACGGTATGGAAACCGAAACCTTCCGTGCGGCAGACGCCACGCTTGCGGCTGATATTTCCGCCGGTACACACACGATTGAGATGATCTACCGTCCAAAATGTTTTGTGTACGGCTCTCTCTTAACGCTTGCAGGACTGTGCGCATTCGCAGGACTCATCGTGGTAGACATCCGCGCGGAACAAAAGCGACGCAAGGAAGCCATGACGCATGACTTCTACACCGCGCAGGATATTCTGAACGAACAACCGCGGCAATAACCCCGTTTTTTCATCTACGATCCGGCATTCCCTGCCGGATCGTTTTCTTTGCTAACCGTCGGTCAGATGTATGGCTTCCTCCCCATCCGACTGTTTTTTTCGGGAAATTTCTTGACAATCTCCTGATTGCATGATATAATATGAAAAGTAGATTACAAAATAACTCTGTATGAAAAGAGGATTTCCTATGAAACTTCCGATTTCCGATGCGGTCATTCCCGGCACCATTCTGACGAAGGATGCCTGCGGCAATGTCAGCGGATCGGCTTTTCTTGACAAAATTTTTTTCATTTCCGACGGTGTGATGCTGGCAAATATCCGCGACATTTCCGGCGTAGACGGTTCCACCCTCCAAAACTGGGTGAAGCGGAAATGGATTCCGAATCCGATCAACAAAAAATATTCCAAAGATCAGCTTGCGCGCATTCTCATCATCAATATGCTCCGCAAAAGCATGATGCTGGAACGAATTGATTTTTTGCTCCATTATATCAATGGGGAACTGGATGATACAAGCGACGATATTATTCCGGAATCCGCGCTGTACGATCTGATCTGTAAAGCCTCCGACAAAATGATCGCAGAGAACATCGACATGACGAATGCCATTGATGCCGTCACCGCCTCTTATGCAGAGCCGCGCGACGGCGCCAAAACACGGCTGCAACGCGCACTTGCGGTCATTCTTTCCTGTTATTTTTCCTCCCTTTTGCAAAATCACGCGACGGCTCTGTTTGAAAAACTGGAAGGAGCAGATTCCATCCGGTAACGAATTCTGCCGATTTTCCGCAATTTTCTTGCAAAATCCTCTTGACAAACGGGGCGGTGTGTGCTATACTTTGGCTATACACAGAAATGTGATGACCGGAAACCAGTAAGACGCGTCGGCATCCGCACAGAGAACTGCCGTTTGGTGCGAGGCAGCAGGAGTTTGCGTCCGAATACATTCCGCGAGCAGCGCATGGAACGTCCGTTTCGGGCAAGTAGATTGCGACGGTTGCGCCCGTTACAGCGCTACGGCATGATCGTGCCGGACAAGGTCGTTTTTGTAAGAAGACGACAAACTGAGGTGGTACCGCGTATTTTACGCCCTCTGCAAATCGCTTGCAGAGGGCTTTTCTTTTTCAAAAAGACAAATACAGAAAAATCAACATCAAACAACCGCGTTGGTCAAAAACGCGGAAGGAGGACGGAAGTTATGCCGATTACCGAATTTTTGGAACATAATGCGCGCTGTTATCCGGATGATGTGGCGCTGGTGGAAATCAATCCCGCCAACCATCCCGACCACACCGTATCGTGGCGGGAATTCAATCTGATTGAAATGGCGGCAACGGAAAAATACCGGCGGGAGATTACCTGGCGGGAATTTGACGAACACGCCAACCGTTTTGCGAATCTGCTCTGCACCCGCGGCATCAAAAAAGGCGATAAAGTCGCCATTCTGCTGATGAACTGCCTGGAATGGCTCCCGATTTATTTCGGCATTCTCAAAACCGGCGCGGTCGCCGTACCCATGAACTATCGGTTCTCCGGAGAGGAAATTCAATACTGCCTGCAACTGGCAGATGTCTCCATGCTGATTTTCGGTCCGGAATTTCTCTCCCGCGTCAATGCGGTACAACCGAATGTCGCACTGAAGGATTACTTCTATGTCGGACAACCATCCGACGTTCCCGCTTATGCCAGCGACTACCGCATTGTCCGCTTCTGTTCCTCCCGCGCACCCGCGGTGTCTCTTTGCGACGAAGACGACGGCGCCATCTATTTTTCCTCCGGCACGACCGGCTTTCCAAAAGCCATTCTGCACGCGCACCGCGCGTTGGTGCACGCCTGCAAAGTGGAACAGGCACATCATCACCAGACCAAAGACGACGTGTTCCTCTGCATTCCGCCGCTCTACCATACCGGTGCGAAAATGCACTGGTTCGGCTCCTTGCTGACGGCGGGCAAAGCCGTTCTGCTCCGCGGCGTAAAACCGGAATGGATTCTGCGTACGGTATCTGACGAGCAAGTTTCGATTGTCTGGCTGTTGGTACCTTGGGCACAGGATATTCTGGATGCCATCGACCGCGGCGAAGTCCGGCTTTCCGACTATCGGCTTTCCCAATGGCGGCTCATGCATATCGGCGCACAACCCGTTCCACCGTCGCTGATTCGCAGATGGAAAGAAGTTTTCCCCAATCATGCATACGATACCAACTACGGTTTAAGCGAATCTATCGGTCCGGGATGCGTGCATTTAGGTGTGGAAAACATTGAAAAGGTCGGCGCGATCGGCATTCCCGGATACGGTTGGGAAGCCAAAATCGTAGACGAGCACAAAAACCCTGTCAAACAAGGCGAGGTCGGGGAGCTCTTGGTCCGTGGAAACGGCGTCATGCGTTGCTACTATAAAAATCCGGAAGCGACCGCGGAAGTTCTGACCGCAGACGGCTGGCTTTGCACAGGCGATATGGCGCGGCAGGACGAAGATGGTTTTTACTATTTGGTAGACCGCAAAAAAGATGTCATCATTACCGGCGGTGAAAATCTCTATCCCGTCCAGATTGAGGATTACTTACGCGCTTATCAGAAGATCAAGGATGTGGCAGTCATCGGTTTGCCGGACGAACGGTTGGGCGAGATTGCCGCCGCTATCATTGAATTGAAACCCGGCATGGAATGCACAGAGGCAGAAATCGAAGAATTCTGTCTGGGACTTCCCCGCTATAAGCGTCCGAAAAAACTGATTTTTGCCACAGTTCCGCGCAATGCGACCGGCAAAATTGAAAAACCGTTGCTCCGGCAGATCTATCACAGTGCCCGTTTGGTAGAATCCCAAACGATGCGTTGAATTTCGATTTTGCGGGCGTTTCAGCCGCAAAATCATGCTACATACCCTTTTTACAGAACGGAGGCTTCTTCTAATGTCATCCTTACTTATCACCTGTATGGTACTTGTCTTTTTCGCCGTCATGCTTGCCATCGGCATCTACTGTAAACACACTTCTGCAAGCGTAGACGGGTTTGTTCTCGGCGGACGGAATGTCGGCGCATGGCTGACGGCATTTGCATTTGGCACGTCTTACTTCTCTGCCGTCATTTTCGTCGGTTATGCCGGCAAATTCGGTTGGAATTTCGGTCTTGCTTCCACTTGGGTGGGACTTGGAAATGCTTTTATCGGTTCTTTGCTTGCATGGGTGGTGCTCGGTCGGCGTACCCGCGTGATGACACAGCATCTGCAAGTCAAAACCATGCCGGATTTCTTTGGCAAGCGCTATGATTCTCCTGCGCTCCGGCTGTGCAGTGCCGCGATCGTATTTGTATTCCTGATTCCCTATACGGCTTCTCTATACAACGGATTGTCCCGCCTCTTTACCCTTGCTTTTCCGAAAGCGGATTACGCGCTTTGCGTGATCGTGATGGCGGCGTTCACCTGTCTCTACGTCCTTATCGGCGGCTATCTAGCCACCGCCATCAACGATTTCATCCAAGGCATGGTGATGCTCGTGGGCATTGTGGTCATTATCGCCGCGGTGCTGAACACGCAGGGCGGATTCACGGAAGCCGTTGCAAAACTCTCTGAAGTCTCTCATGTCAACGCCTCCGGTTCGGTGTTTCACGGTGCATTCACCTCGTTTTTAGGACCGGATCCGCTTTCTTTACTGGTCGTGGTGATCCTCACGTCCCTTGGCACATGGGGACTGCCGCAAATGGTCGGAAAATTCTACTCAATCAAAAATGAAGCCGCCATTCATAAGGGAACCGTAATCTCCACTGTATTTGCCATCATCGTCGCGGGCGGCTGTTACTTCCTCGGCGGTTTTTCCCGCCTGTTCTCAGACACAACGGAAGCCGGAACACCGGCAGTCGGTTTTGACGCGTTGGTTCCCACCATGTTGGAAAAGCTTTCCCCGTTTCTGATCGGCATTGTTCTGATTCTGGTGCTGTCGGCATCCATGTCCACGCTTTCCTCTTTGGTTCTCACCTCCGGTTCCACTCTCACTTTGGATTTTATCGAACCGATCTGCAAAAAACAATTTTCCGAGCGTAAAAAAATGTCCATGATCCGCGTATTGATCGCGTTTTTCGTAGCGCTTTCCGCCGCGATCGCCATTTTCCAAGTCAAGTCCAGTTCGGAATCCGTCGCGTTTATCGCGGATCTGATGGGCGTATCTTGGGGAGCGTTGGCAGGCTCGTTTCTGGCGCCCTTCCTATACGGGCTGTACTGGAAAAAAGTCACCAAACCCGCCTGCTTTGCCTCCTTCGGCATCGGTGTGGGGATGAGTCTGTTACAGCTTTTGAAAAGCACGCTTTCTCTCTCTTTCGGCTGTGCCTTCTTCGACAGTGTGATGTTCCGTTCGTCCTTACATTCCGGTGTGTTCGCCATGGGCATCACGCTGTTCGCCGTACCATTGGTTTCTCTGCTTACCCGCAAACACAAGCTCCCCGACACGGACGCGATTTTTTCCTGTTACAACAAGGAAGTCAGCGTTCAGATCACCGATTCTCTTGCAAAATCGTAACACGGAAAGGTTGGTATTTTCATGAAAAAAATGATGCTCGGCAATGAAGCCGTCGCCCGCGGATTATACGAAGCGGGTTGCAAGCTCGTCTCCAGTTATCCCGGCACCCCCTCTACGGAGATTACCGAAGCCGCCGCAAAGTATGAAGAAATCTACTGCGAATGGGCACCGAATGAAAAAGTGGCAACAGAAGTCGCATTTGGCGCTTCCCTTGCCGGTGCGCGCAGCTGTTGCTGTATGAAGCATGTCGGATTGAATGTTGCGGCAGATCCGCTGTTCACGCTTTCTTACACCGGTGTCCGCGGCGGCATGGTACTCTGTGTTGCGGATGATCCCGGTATGCATTCTTCACAAAATGAGCAGGACTCCCGACACTATGCAATTGCCGCAAAGGTTCCGATGCTGGAGCCGGCAGATTCTACAGAAGCCAAAGCATTCACCAAGCTCGCATTCGATCTGTCCGAACAATTTGACACACCTGTTCTTTTGCGGATGTGTACCCGCATTGCGCACTCACAAGGTCCGGTGCAAACCGAAGATCGGATCGCGCGGGAAAATCTGCCTTATGAAAAGGATCCCGGAAAATTTTTAATGGCGCCTGCAAACGCGATTCGTCGCCATCCGACCGTGGAACAGCGCACCGCCGATCTTGCCGCCTATGCAGAAACTTCCCCTGTGAACCGCGTGGAGCTTGCCGAAAACAGTGAACTGGGCATCATCACAAGCGGAACCTGTTACCAATATACCAAAGAAGTGTTCGGGAACACCGTACATATCTTAAAACTCGGTATGGTGCATCCGCTTCCCACCAAGTTACTCACGGACTTTGCGAAAAAATGCAAGCGCGTAGTCGTGATAGAGGAACTGGACGGTATCATCGAAACGCATTGCAAAAACATCGGCATTGCCGTCGAAGGAAAAAATCTGTTCCCGCCAATCGGCGAATACTCCCAAAGCGTTTTGCGCAAAGCCTTCGGGTTACCCGCCTTGCCGTCCGCGGCACAGGTCACCGGACTTCCGGTTCGTCCCCCGGTCATGTGTGCGGGGTGCCCACACCGCGGCATGTTCTACACCCTCGCCAAACACAAAATCACCGTGTTGGGCGACATTGGCTGTTACACCTTAGGCTCTGCCGCGCCGCTTTGCGCCGTGGACTCCACGCTGTGCATGGGTGCTTCTGTTTCCGGCATCCATGGGTTCCTCAAAGCCTCTGATCCGGCACAAGCTTCCCACACCGTCTGCGTGATCGGCGATTCCACCTTTATGCACTCCGGTATGACGGGATTGGTCAACGTCGCATACAACGATTCCAAAGCCACCGTTATTATTTTGGATAACTCCATCACCGGCATGACCGGACATCAGCAAAATCCGACCACCGGCTACAACCTCAAAGGCGATCCCGCCGCAAAAGTGGATCTGGAAACGCTCTGCCATGCACTTGGCTTTCGGCGGGTACGGGGTGGGGGTCCCCTTGATCTTTCCGCATGGGGAAACGCCCCTTC
>ERZ808278.440-NODE-440-length-27709-cov-4.526217_pt1 | contig 27709 bp, 19 predicted proteins | sample MGYA00521239_ERZ808278 | MGnify/ENA primary metagenome ERZ808278 (study PRJEB31516, sample SAMN03275600) | gut metagenome | biome: mammalia-associated habitat; material: feces | host: Papio cynocephalus | place: Kenya | collected 2012-07-17 ... | reverse complement strand
AATAATTAATTATATATTATATATGCTTAATATATTATAAATATATGCTTATTTTTCTATATTTACCTCTTTTTTTACCCCCCCTGCCAAATAAATGTGAGATTCTGAGATATTGAGATAAAAAGCAGGGGGACATAGTTTATTGGCATAAAATGAGCCTGTTGTTGTAAGAATGGTTTGTTTTTTGTAATTTTGCAGGCTACTATATGTTTTTGTGTGTTTGCGAATGAACGATTGGAAGGGATGATTGTATGCATAGGGCGCGCACGCACACATAAGGTATGCATAAAATGCGGCAAGAGAAAATCGACAACAACGAAACAAACCAATTGACAATATGAAGAATTACAAGTTATGGAACGTCATCTGCGGCTGGGTGGTCTTTGCCATTGCAGCAGCGACGTACCTCCTGACCATCGAGCCCACAGCATCGTTTTGGGACTGCGGTGAGTTCATCTCCAGTGCACATAAGTTGGACGTCGGGCACCCGCCCGGAGCACCGTTCTTTATGCTCATGGGGCACTTTGCACAGTTGTTCGCAAGCGACGTGAGCCATGTGGCGATGTGCGTGAATGCGATGTCGGCATTGGCATCGGCGTTTACGATATTGTTCCTGTTCTGGACGATTACGATGCTGGGACGCAAACTGGTACAACCCACTTCGGTGGCAAAAGGCATTGCATTGTTGGGTGCAGGGGCTGTGGGTGCGTTGGCATATACGTTTAGCGACACTTTCTGGTTCTCGGCGGTAGAGGGCGAGGTCTATGCCTCGTCGTCCTTGTTCACCGCTGTGGTGTTCTGGCTCATTCTCAAGTGGGACGAGCACGCCGACGAGGAGGGTTCCGACCGCTGGCTGATACTCATCGCCTACCTTATGGGTTTGAGTATCGGTGTCCACCTGCTCAACCTGCTGACCATTCCCGCGATAGTGATGGTATATTACTTCCGCCGTTACGATTTCTCGTGGAAAGGTGCGGTGGTGGCATTCCTGTCGTCGGTGGTGATACTGGCGGCTATTCTCTATGGCATCATCCCTGGTATCCCGACCATTGCAGGGTGGTTTGAGTTGCTGTTTACCAACATCTTAGGCTGTCCGTTCAACACCGGCTTGGCTATCTATCTTGTCCTTATGCTGGCATCGCTGGCATGGGCGATATGGGAGAGTTACCACGTCCTGGATACCAACGAACCTATCAATGTGCGTACCATCATCTCTTTCGTGCTGGCACTCACCTTTGCAGGCGTGCCGTTCCTCAAAGAGAGCGTCATCATCGGCATTGTGGTGATTGCCGCTCTGCTGGTGGTGCTGTTCTGGAAGCGCAATGTCATCTCTGCCCGCTGGTTGAACACAACGGCTGTTATGGTGCTGATGGTGGTCATCGGCTACAGCAGTTATGCGGCTATCGTCATCCGCTCCAGTGCCGACACGCCCATGGACCAGAACTCGCCCGACAACGTCTTCGCGCTCAAATACTACCTCAACCGCGAGCAGTATGGCGACACACCGTTGTTCTACGGACAGACCTACAATGCTCCTGTCAAGTTGGAGGTGAAAGGCAATATCTGCACTCCTATCGAGAAGCAGGGGCACGCACAATATGCCCCCGCACCCAAGGTGGAGGGCGAGAAGGACCGCTATGCCATTACGGGATACAAGACCTCCTACGAGTTTATGGACGAGTTCAAGATGCTCTTCCCCCGCATGTATTCGCCGCAAGCCAGCCACATACAGGGCTACAAAGACTGGGCGGACATCAAGGGCAAGCGCGTGCGCTATGACTACTGCGGACAGCAGAAGACCGACTACTGCCCCACGTTCACGGAGAACATGCGCTACTTCTTCCGCTATCAGGTCAACTTCATGTATTGGCGCTACTTTATGTGGAACTTCTCCGGTCGTCAGAACGACCTGCAGTCCTACGGCGATGTGTCCAAAGGCAACTGGATAACGGGTATTCCGTTCATCGACAATGCCATGCTGGGCGACCAGTCCAAACTGCCCACAGAACTGAAAGAGAACAAGGGGCACAATGTCTATTACATGCTCCCGCTCCTGTTGGGCATCATCGGTCTCCTCTGGCAAATAGGCAAACGCAGCGAGGACGGCAAGCGCAAAGAGGGCTTGCGTTCTTTCACTATCACGTTCCTGCTGTTCTTCCTCACGGGCTTGGCTATCGTGGTGTACCTCAACCAGACACCTTACCAGCCCCGTGAACGGGACTATGCGTATGCGGGCAGTTTCTATGCGTTCTGCATATGGATTGGTATGGCTGTCATGGCAATAGCAGAGTTCATCAACCGCGCTGTGAAGAACGAAAAGGCACAAGTGGCTGTGGCAAGTGCCGCTACCGTGGTATGCCTCCTCGTACCTGCACAGATGGCTTCGCAGAACTGGGACGACCACGACCGCTCGCACCGCTACTCATGCCGCGACTTTGGTGCCAACTACCTGAAGTCCTGCGAGAAAGAGGCAATCATCTTCTCCAATGGCGACAACGACACCTTCCCGCTCTGGTACAACCAGGAGGTGGAGGGCGTAGGCACCGACATTCGTGTATGCAACCTCTCCTACCTGCAGACCGACTGGTACATCGGGCAGATGAAGCGGCCCTACTACGAGTCCCCCGCACTGCCTATCTCGTGGGAGTACAAGGACTATATGCCTGGGCAGAACGAGGTCGTTTGGGTGGAGAACAAAATCAAGGCACCCCTTGAGGTCAGCAAGGCTTTCCAGTTCTTGCGCTCCGACGACCCGCGCACCAAGCGCAACGGTGACAACTACATTCCTTCCGACCAACTCTATGTCACCGCACCCGACGGCGAGCATATCAACTTCCAGAAGGCAACGCGCTTCACACGTTCCCAGATGATGATTATGGAGATGCTCTCCACCAACCAATGGCAACGCCCCATCTACTTTGCCGCTACCGTGGGCAATGACTACTACCTGGGTCTCGAGCCTTATATGGAACTCACAGGTATGGCATACCGCATCACCCCCACACGTAGTGCCGACGGACAACCGCGCGTCAATACCGAGGTGATGTACGACAATATGATGCACAAGTTCGCCTACGGCAATATGAACTACCATGGCATCTATGTCGATGAGAACCTCATGCGTATGTGTATCATCCATCGTATGATGTTTGCCCAACTGGCGGAGGCTCTCTACAACGAGGGGCAGCACGACAAGGCACACGAGGTGCTTGACTATGCCGAGGAGGTACTGCCTGAGTACAATATCCCGTACAACTACGCTTCGGCAACCATGGCGAATATCTACTATGCCCTCGGCGACACGGCTAAGGCGAACTACATGGTGGACAGACTTGCCAACGACGCTTCCGAGTACCTCCAATACGGGGCTTCGCTCAGCAAGGCACGTCGTGCTTCGGTCAGTGCCATCAACCACAAGGCGGCTGTCCTCGGCATGGTGCTGCAAATGGCAAACCGCTACAAGCAAAATGATATAGTGGATAAATACTATCCCATATATGCGCAGTACGCTGCCCGCTAATGCGTATTCGATTGCCATTCATTATTGTCGCTCTGCTGTTGTCAGTGAATTGTTTTGCTGACGGCGGTGGAGCGTCTTTTTGTGAGGATGGCACATTGCTCTTTCGCGAGGACTTTGGCGGAAATATGCCGGCAGACCCTGTAGTGGGGCGTGAACCGTTGCTTTCTATGTCAAGCAACTATCACATGACGGTAACACCGGATATGCCTATGCTTGGTCCAGGAGTGTATATGCTCGCTAAAGTTGGATGGACTAATGGTGGGCAATGGTACACCCAAGATGACCACACCTATCCCGACGACATTGACCGCGGATACTTCTTGGAGGTCGATGGTATAGGCGGCGGGGATATTTTCTATGAGACGGAGATTTCGGGTTTGTGCCCCAAATCTACACTTAGTTTCTCTGCCTACGTAGCGAATGTCTATACCTCGTCACAAAAGCGATCCCAACGTGATGCCATCAATCCGAGAATGAAGTTCGTGATAGAGAACTGCAACGGAGTGGAGTTGGTGACTTACGACACGGACACTATCCCTTTTGATTGGGCGCAACCTGATTGGCATTTGTCGTCACGGTGGCATCATGTGGGTATGTTGTTTGAAGTGCCCGACACTATTACTATCCTGCGGCTGAAGATATACAACAACACCGAGACGCCTAACATACTCATCGGCAATGATTTCGCGTTGGATGACATAGAGATTCGCTTGTGTGTCCCTCCTGTCACTATCACTTCACCGCATGTGGCGGAGTGTGGCAAGCCATACACCTTTAGTGTTGATTTTCAGAACGATGGCACATATACCGAACCTTTGCGGTACAAGTGGTTCTACTGCTCGGATAATATACCATGGGATACTGTGCATTGGCGGGAGATAGGCAATGTGCGTGACTTTCAGTTACCTTCCGTCAGTCATGCTGACGCCGGTTTCTATCGTGTGGCGGTGGCGGGTGAAGGCAGCATCGATTACCCCAATTGCCGTGCCATGAGCGAGGCGTTTCTGCTCACAGAGACGTGTCCTGGTGGCGGGGAGGTCTGCACCGATGGTACCTTGCTCTTCCGTGAAGATTTTGGAGGCAATGACCCTGATGATGTGGAGATTGCGCAGACACCTCTCGTATCCATGTCATCGGATTATCGCCACGTCACAAACGGTTCATTCCTCTCTATGGGTGCCGGCAGTTATATGCTCACCAAACGTGGTTATTGCAATGGGGACACTTCTGCCGTTAGTAAAGACCCGCGTTCCATGTGGTATATTCAGGACGACCATACCCATCCCGACGACTATACACGCGGCTACTTTCTCGAGGTGGACGGCAAAGGAGACGGAGCCACTTTCTTTGAGACCGAACTCACAGGATTATGTGCCAACACCACCCTGAGTTTCTCGGCGTATGTAGCCAATGTATATACTTCTTTCCAACAGGCAGTAGGTAATGACCAACCCTCCAAGAAAGCCGCTAACCCTCGCCTGAAGTTTATCCTGACAGACACCAAGACAAACCGGCAACTCGCATCTTACGACACGGACACGATTCCTTTCGATTGGTCCTTATTGCAAAAGGAGGACTGGCGGAAGTCCGGCCAATGGCATCTGGTGGGCGATAAGTTTCGTGTGCCCGATGGCGTCTCTTCCGTCAAGTTATCTATCGTAAATAACGTGCTTAACTCTATCGGCAACGACTTTGCCATTGATGATATAGAGGTACACCTCTGTGCACCGCCTGTCGCCATATCGGGCTACCATGCTACAGAGTGTGGGGCTGCCTATTACTTCAAAAGTGTTGATTTTGAGAACGATGGCACGTTTGCAGTGCCGTTGGAGTACCAATGGTATTTCTCTCAGGATAGTATTCATTGGCAGGAAATTAAAATCATTGCACCCGTCAATCTTCTCTCCTATTCCGTGACACCTGCCATGGAGGGCTGGTATCGCGTTGCTGTGGCTGGACGGGGAAACATTGATTGCCCGAATTGTCGTGTAATGAGCGAGCCTTTCCATTTGACAGTCAATTGCTTGGCTGCTGACAACGAGGACGAGTTCTGCTCCGAGGGAAGACTCCTCTTGCGTGAGGACTTTGGAGGCAACAACCCCGGTGACCCAAGTATCAGCACGCAATCTGTTCGTGGCACACGAAGTTTCAGTATGGTAACCGATGCTACTTGGCAGGGCACCAATGCTCTCACTGCCGGCACGTATATGGTTACCAAATCCGGTTATTGCAATGCCGATACTGCCAATGGCGGCATCCCCACGTGGTATATTCAGGACGACCACACCTATCCCAACGACTACACACGCGGGTATTTTATGGAAATCAACAATCGCAGTACATTAGGGAATAATTACACGACTATCTACCAATCGCAAGATGTAGATGTTTGCGAGGGGCGCGAAATCAGTTTCTCCACCTACGTGGCGAACATCTACACCGCCTATCAGCAGACGCTCAATCATGCCAAACCGCCTCGCGTTGCTTTGGAGATTCGGAATGCACTCACCAACCGTCCTCTCTATCATATCAAGACCGACAACATTCCCTTTGATGCCGTACTCAATCGGGAAAACGATTGGCGGCAATCCTCCCGTTGGCACCATGTAGGCATTAACTACACCGTCCCAAAGGGCATCACCAAACTGCGTTTCATTATCAGCAACGCTACCGGAGGGTCTTCTATGGACGGCGAAGGTAACGACTTGGCGTTGGACGATATTGAGGTGCGCCTATGTGTACCATCGGTGACTATCACCTCTTCCTCGATGGCAACGTGTGGTGAGGACTATACGTTCTCTGTTGATTTTCAGAACAATGGCACATTCTCGGAGCCGTTGGCTTACAAGTGGTTTTTCTCGCTTGATGGTTCCTCATGGGCACAAATAGATACAAATGAATCGCTGAAACTAACGGCGGTAACGTCCTCACAGGCGGGTTGGTATAGGGTTGTCGTAGCAGATGAGGCGAACATAGATTGCTACACTTGCCGCTCAATGAGCGACCCTTTCTACCTCTCTGTCTCTGAGTGCCCCGCCCCCTGTCCCGAAACGGTGCCCACTATACACCGCGACACCACTGTCTGCGACACATTGTTCACACCTTATTATATATGGCGCAACCACACTTTTCTTCGCGGTGACACTATGCGCACAGATACCCTGCGCAATGCCGATGATTGTGATACGCTGTACGTTGAATATCAGTGCAATATCACCCATTGTGAACCACCTCTGCCTCCCTGCGAGCCTGCTGTTTATCAGTTTGATACCATTGTCTGCGACACGCTCTTGGCTTCACCGTTCCTTTGGCATGGGCACCTATTCGCTTCCGAGGAGGTCCTGTTGCTCTACGAAACGGACATCTATGGCTGCGACAGCATTGTCTCCCTCTCTTTGGCTACCATTCCTTGCCGCCGCGACACGCTGCCTAATCCCGACCCTGACCCGGAACCGGAGCCAACCGACACCCTCTACGACATCATTGTCAACAAATACGACTACCAACTGCTCTGCAACAACATCCGTGTGCGCACCCTCTTCCCAAACGTGCAACGATTTGCCTATCAATGGTATAAGAACACATCGCCGGTCCTCGGTGCCACCATGGACGACTATGCCGAAGAGGGGCGGTTGGAAGGCTCCTACCAACTCTATCTCACCATTGACGACACCCTTACCGTTCATTCCAACATCATCACCATTGCTCCCATTGTGCGTAATCAGGCGTGCCGTTGTCGGGTATTCTCCCAGCAGGGGCTGTTGCTATGGGAGCAGTCTCGCCATCCTGATGAGCAACCATTGCCGCCGCTTCCTGCGGGTATCTACATCGTCTTCGTAGAAACCGACGAAAGTGTCTCGTCGCAAAAATACTGTGTGCAATGAGGTCCCGCGTTCTTCTTGTCTTGTTGCTGACCGCGCATGTGGCTTTTTCGCAAACCCGTGCGCATATCCTCGAGGTAGGCGTGCGCGGAGGTATGTCGCAGGTGCTTTATATCCCCGCCAACGGTGATTCCTATCCAAGCATACACGCAGCATTTGACCTTAACTACATCTACCATTCCCCTTACGTCATTGGTCTTAGGACAGGGCTTTCTTTGGGGCGCGCAGGAGGCACTTTCGGCAAGACACACTACAGGGACTCCTATACCACCATTGATGTCGAGGGCGCAACGATGCGCATTGGCTACGACATCGACCGTTTCCGAGAGACGCACACTGTCCTTGCTGCCTCCGTTCCCCTTCAGTTGGCACTCTCGTGGCACCATTGGAATTGCTACATCGGACCGCGTTTCTCCTTCCCGCTGCAGTGCACGTGGCACGAGTCTGCCCGTAATGCCGCTTTGTGGGTGGATTATCCCGATTTCGACAACCGTGTGGAGGAATCCGTGCCTTTGGCGGCTTCGCGGAACTTCGACATCAGCCGTTCAGGCACGCTCCGTCTCCCTCGTTGGAACTGCAGCGCCTCCCTCGAACTGAGTTACGACCTGCAAATTTCTGCCAACAATCGCCCTTTGGCGCACTTTTTGTCTATAGGGGTGTATATGGATTGGCTGTTCACCTCCGTGGATATGCCGACAGCGACTGCTGAGTCCCTGCTTATGCTCACCGACACGCGCGATGGCTTCCCGCTCCAACGCCTGCTCTCGCCTGCTTACCAGAGCCTGTATCAGGGCAAGCCGCTCATCGATTATATTCATTATTTCGATGTGGGTGTCAAATTGTCCTGGCGTCTGTCTGCACAGGGGCGCAAACGCTATGCCTGCAAATGTATAGATATGTAAACATTCCAATCGCTTCTTTCCCCTGTCAAACAGCAAGGGATACGCAAGGGATGAGCAAGGAATAGGCAAAGGATAGTGTATAAATGAATATAAATATAATTATGGTAAAAGAAAAGATATATGGATAATCAAACAATCCCCGTCCTGCTACTCACGGGTTATCTGGGTAGCGGCAAGACGACATTGCTCAACCGTATCCTTACCAATCGCAAAGGGATACGCTTTGCCGTCATAGTCAATGATATAGGCGAAGTGAACATCGACGCCGACCTCATTCAGAAAGGCGGAGTGGTCTCCGCACAGGACGACAACCTCGTCGCCTTGCAAAACGGTTGCATCTGCTGTACCCTCAAGATGAATCTCGTACAGCAACTCCACGACCTCTGCGCCCAACGCGCCTACGACTACATCGTCATCGAGGCATCGGGTATATGCGAACCCGCACCTATCGCCCAGACGCTCTGCTCCTATCCGCAGATTGTGGCTAAGTCTTCGGCACCCATCCCTGTCCTCGACAGCATCATCACCGTGGTGGATGCCCTCCGCATGCGCGACGAGTTCGCGTCGGGCAAGGACCTGCAAGCGACCAATATCGGAGAGGATGACCTTGCCTCCTTGGTCATTCAGCAGATAGAGTTCTGCAACTTGATATTGCTCAACAAGGCAAGTGAGGTGACCAAAGACGAACTCAATTATATCCGTGCCGTCATTCGTGCCATTCAACCCAAAGCCGAAATCATCGACTGCGACTACTGCGACGTGCCGTTCTCCAAACTCCTTGACACGCACCTCTTTTCTTTCGACGAGGTGGCAGGCTCTGCCGCGTGGATTGCAGGCGTAGAGGGCGCAGTGGAAGACGATGATGATGGCGACGACCACGATGAGCACAACCATCATCACCACGACCATGACCACGAGCATTTCCACAACGAAGAGGAGGGCGAAGCACTCGAATACGGTATCTCCACCTTTGTTTACTACCGCCGTCAGCCGTTCAGTCTCAACCGTTTCGACGAGTTTGTGGCACGCCATTGGCCTAAAGGGGTAATCCGTTGCAAGGGCATGTGCTATTTCGACGACGAGTATGACATGTGCTACCTCTTCGAGCAGTCAGGCAAGCAGTTCAATCTCAAGCAGGCGGGTGCTTTCTATGCCACGATGCCCCGCGAGGAACTCATGCAGATGATGGCACAGGACCCCACCCTTCGCCGCGACTGGGACGAACGTTATGGCGACCGCATGCAGAAACTTGTCTTCATCGGTCAACACATGGACAAAGACGAAATAATCAAGCAATTGGACGACTGCCTGGCATAAACGCCATCATTTCGTCAAAGATAGAAAAGGCTATTTGGAAACACCAAGTAGTCTTTTTGTGTGTTTAAGGCTACTTTTTTGTGCACTTGTTTGTGTAATCTGAAAAAAATATATAACCTTGCACCATTATGTAATATCATAACCGATAAAAATCTATATACTTATGAGTACAGCCCGAAACAGAGCCGTTATTTCCCTGGTTTTATGTTTGTTATGTCCGTTTGTATGGGCAGAGGACTTGAAGAAGAGTGTCGTGCTGGTTGAGCCCGAATACGAGGAGATGAGTGCGTTCTTCTCTGACTATGCATTGCCGCTGTCCCGTATGGGTTTTCGCTGGGAGTCGCGGGCGATGATGGCACTCAATAGTGGCGTATCAGGTAGCGGTGTGGTTGCGCAACGCGGTGATTCATTGGTTGTTATGACCAACAGGCATGTGGTGGGGTTTGCCCATGCGGTTACTGTCAAAGTGCAAGACGGCAAGTCATGGATTACCTACGAACATTGCCCCGTAATGGCTGTCAGTCCCTTGACGGACATTGCTATGGTGTCTCTGCCTGATTCTTCGGACTTGGTGGCGCTCCCGCTGTGTGCGGTGCCCGTCCATGATGCCGAGGAAGTATGGGCGGCAGGCTTTCCGGGGTTAGGCGATGAACCATCGTGGCAAGTCACCAAGGGAATCATCAGCAATAGCGAGTTGTATCGCGAGGAACTCTTGGGCAGGCAACAGGCGGCTATCCAGCACACGGCACCTATTGACGCGGGCAGTTCGGGAGGACCTTTGTTGCGCAAAGACAGTGCGGACCGCTTTGTGGTGGTAGGACTCAACACATGGAAAGCGGGATACCGCGACGGGGTGGGCATTGCTATTCCGCTGGGTACACTGCAGCATTTCTTGCAGTATGGCAACGAACAGGAAGAGAAGACGGATGCCATGCGCACCGAGGAGTGGAACATGCTGCTCCGCGAGGACTACATTCAGGCTGCAGAGGCATTGTCGGTGGACTATCTCATGACTCGCACTGCTGCGGATTGGGAAACGGTGTTCGAAGCCATGGGCTATACCAACCAGAAGTATCTCTATGATTTGGATCGCACGGATGTTCTTGATATACTGCGGCTTACGTGGGCATTCGACGCTATGCGTTTTGCCATGGCAGGCGGAGAAAATGCGCATTTCGACATCGTTTGGGGAGATGTCCAGGGGCGTCGCCAAATAGTGGAACTCATATACCCCGAACTTACCAAAAAGCAGTATATGGAAGCCACAAAGCGTATCCGAAAGTAATGATATAGCAATAATAATCACTTAAAAACCAATACAATATGAAGAAAAACCTACTACTTGTTCTCTGTGCAATCATGTCATTGTCGGCATTTGCCGCCAAGCCGCTGTTCTACCCGGGTACTGTTCGCTATAAGAGTGGAGAGACAGTCTCGTATGCTGGCATTGCGATGCCCAAACCTTATGCCATAGAACTGATTGTAACCAACGACCCGAAGCATAAAGAGCGCGAGAAACTTCCTATGGAAGACATCTTCTCTATTGCCTTGTGGCATACAGACCACCCTGAGGAAATAGGTTACTTGTATCCATTGACGATGAAGCAGAACAATGGTACCAAAATCAGGATATGTTTGCTAGAGGAGATAAGTGAGTGGGGTGCCGTATTGGCAATGGCTGACGCGTATGCTATCAATGGCTCCACAGGCAAACTCTATGGCTTGGTGCGCAGTAGCAATTACAGTGTGCCCATGCTCAGCCACTATCTGCTCAAGAAAGGGGAAGAGAACGCTGTGCTATTGTTTGTCAATCGCACATGGACGCCCCGCAAAAGCGCGGCTGCACAGCATTTTGCCGAGAACCCCGAGATAGCGGATGGAATCACGAGCGGCAAACTGAAAACCACGGACATCAGATATATTCTCGATGCGATGGCTATGAGCACTGGAGTCGGCACCGCCTCTGCCGACAGGAAACCCGCAGGCAGCAATGGAGGTTCTGCTTCGGGCAAGCAGGATACTCCTTCCGGCAAGGGCAACAATACCAATACCCGAGCCACATCATCACGCAAGAATAGCACATTCGGAGTGGATAATACGTATGGTCCGTGGAGTTCGTTCCGTGTCAGTTACACCAACTTCCTGTCAGCGAACCAGTCGTTTGAGGCGAGGTACGAAGCCTCTATGTCTGTCTTCAGGTTGGGGCTTCAGATAGGTGGTCGCTGGGAGCAGACTTATGAGATTAAGACGGATTACGACTATGAGCATCAGCGTGAGTTGCCTCCCGACACTACTCTTACTAACAAGGCGGGACTTCTCCTTGGCTTGATGGCAGGCTTTCAGGTGCCTGTCCAGATAGGAAAGTTTTATCTCATACCGCACGTGTACGCCCAGTTCAATCTCACTCCGCTCTCGTGGGGCGAGTCATTCGACAACGGTTACGCGACGGGACCTTTCTTCACCGTTCCCCTTTACGCGGGCATAGACTTCGTCGTTCCTGTCGGTGCGGACTATTCCTTCAATGTGGGACTTCACTATGTGTATGATTTTGCCTTCCATGAGAGTACTCACTATGCACTGAACAACCAAAACTCTGCATCGCGTCGTCGTGTTATTTCCGAGGGAAGCCATCTCTCCTGTCTTGGGCAAAACGGCTTAGGAGTGTCTGTTGCTTTCTGCTGGTAATGGGAGTGGGACACCACCTTCCTTACAATAGGCGTTCCAGCGCATTCAGTGTGAGTTTCGATAGTGCATAGTCATCCAATTCGGATATATGCACCGTGATGGTTTCAGGTATCGGAGGCAACTCTGATACCTTTTCTATATGAAACCTTGCGTGCAACCGTTGGTGTGACAGCACATGCACCATGTCTATGCTTTGCTTTTGATTGCCAATATCTGACAAATGCTCTGTTTCTACTAATGGGAACTCATACAGATGTTTCCAAATATCATTGCCTGTGCGCTGGTGCAGCAGTGTCCTCCCGTCTTCGGTCAGATAGATAGTATAGTTCAGATACCTGTCGCGCAGGGTAGGACGCGGTTTGCGCACGGGCAGCAGTTCTACGGTATGGTGGGCATATCCCATACACCACTCTTGTATTGGGCATTGCTCGCAATCAGGCGTCGTTGGGGTGCAGTATAGGGCTCCGAACTCCATGATGGCGGAGTTGAATAGCCTTGGGTGTTGGTTGTCAAGCAGTTCCTTTGCCAATTGGTGAAAGTACTTTTTCCCTGCTGTCGAGTCAAATGCCATATCGCAATCGTACAGCCGTGCCAACACGCGGTACACGTTGCCGTCCAGGGCAGGGTAGGGGAGGTTGTAGGCAAATGATGCTATTGCCCCTGCCGTGTAATCTCCTACGCCGGCCATAGCACGCAGATGGCGGAACACGGCGTCGGCTTTCTCTTTGGGTACGGCACTATCTGTATGATTTTCAAGCAATTCTTTCCCTGTCGTGCCGCCTACAAACTGCCCGTTTTCCATCACCCATTGCGCGGCCTTGTGCAGGTTTCGTGCCCGTGAATAGTAGCCCAACCCCTGCCAATAGCGTAGTATCTCGTCCTCATCGGCTGCGGCTAAAGTCTGCACGTCAGGAAATCGCTCTACAAATCGCATATAGTATGCAAACCCTTGGTTCACACGTGTTTGCTGTAGTATAATCTCTGAAATCCAAATGCAATACGGATCCGCTGTCTCCCGCCAAGGCAGCACACGGTGATTCTGTTCATACCATCGATAGAGCCGCTGGTATATCCCTATATATATAAGGTGTTCGCTCATTTCTTGTCTCTGTTCTCTACTCTCTATCCCCTAATTCCCTACTCCCTATCTTCTTGATACTCAAATACTCTGCAAAGATACACAAAATCCTCTGAAAAAGCAAAAAAACACACTTTTCACCGCTTTTCCTTTTGTAAATCAAAAAATTATCGTACCTTTGCAGTCGGTTTCGGTCCTTCGTGAAAAACGAGGTCCCTGTTTGTTACGCAAAATAGTATAACTTATAAATATCATTTTATTATGACAAAAGCAGAACTTATCAATGCCATTGCGATTAAGACCGGCTACGACAAGCAGACGATTGGTCGTGTAGTGGAGACGGCAATGCAGAGCATCAAGCAGTCCATAGCAGGGGGGGATAATGTGTACCTCCGCGGTTTTGGTACTTTCACCACGAAGACCCGCAAGGAAAAAGTGGCGCGAAACATCACCAAGAACGTATCTATTGTTGTGCCGGAGCACAAGATTCCTTCATTCAAGCCCTCTTCTGAGTTTGCGAAAAGTGTTAAATAATTAATATATAGTACAGTTATGCCAAACGGAAAGAAGCATAAGAGACACAAGATGTCCACCCACAAACGTAAAAAACGTTTGCGCAAGAACCGCCATAAGCACAAGTAAGCCTTAGGCGTATGTTATTAACTTGCCTTGTGGTGAATCCCATTTGGGCGCAAATGGGTGTGCCACAGGGCTTTTTTGATGTATTGAACAATGAAAAGCGAATTGATTGTGGACGTACGTCCGCAAGAGATTGCCATTGCGCTCACTGAAGACGACAGACTCATGGAGGTCAACCGCGAGGAACGCGGTAAAGACAACTTCGCAGTAGGGAATATCTACTACGGTCGGGTCAAGAAAGTCATGCCGGCGCTCAATGCAGTCTTTGTGGATGTAGGTTGCGAAAAAGAGGCTTTTCTGCACTACCTTGATTTAGGAAGTGGTTTCCTCACCATGCAGAAGTATGTGAGCCGTGTGGTCTCCGACCGCCGCCATATACCGGAATTGCGCAAGCAGGAACGGTTGCCTGAGTGTACCAAAGAGGGACATATCGCTGATTTTCTGAAGGTTGGCGATACGCTGTTGGTACAGGTCACCAAAGAACCCATCAACTCCAAAGGACCGCGTGTGACAGCCGAGATATCCATCACAGGGCGCAATTTCGTGCTCATGCCGTTGATGGACAAGGTCATGGTCAGCAACAAAATCAAACGCGAGTCCGAGCGTGGGCGGCTCAAGCAATTGGTGCAATCCATTAAGCCGCAGGGCTTTGGCGTCATTGTACGCACCGTGGCGGAGGACAAGCGCGTAGCCGAATTGGACAACGAGTTGCGTGTCCTCGTCAAGCGGTGGGACGATTGTGTCCGCACCCTCCAGCAACGCGAACCCGTCAGCCTCATCAGCGAGGAAATAGGGCGCACCATTGGCATTATCAGAGATGTCTTTTCTCCTGATTTTGAGAGCATTTACGTCAATGACCGCGCCACCTACGAGGAAATCAGCCGCTACTTGGAACTCATTGCTCCCGAGGCACCTAAATTGGTCAAACTCTATGATGGCGAACAGCCTATTTTCGACAAGTTCGACATCACACGCCAGATGAAGACGGGGCTCGGACGCACTGTCGGATTCAAGAAAGGGGGCTACCTTATCATCGACCGCACGGAGGCGTTGTTCTCCATAGATGTCAATAGCGGCAGCAAGAAACTGTTTGAAGACCAGGAGCAAAATGCGTTCCATTTCAACATGCTCGCTGCAGATGAGATAGCGCACCAACTCCGTCTTCGTGACATAGGCGGCATTATCGTCATCGATTTCATCGACATGGACGACAAGGGCAATCAGCAAGCATTGTACGACCACATGCGGGAACTGATGAGCCGCGACAGAGCCAAGCACAATGTGTTGCCGCTCAGCAAGTTCGGACTTATGCAAATCACTCGCCAGCGTGTGCGCCCCGCGGTGGAAGTGGATGTCATGGAGACATGTCCGACCTGCTTGGGCAAAGGCAAAATACAGGCTTCTATCTTCTTCACCGACCAAGTGGAAGAGCAGATTGAGACCATGAAGGAGTTGCATGGGCGTGGACTGCGCCTGCACTTGCACCCTTATGTCTATGCCTACGTGTGCAAGGGGTGGATGTCGAGTCTCAAATGGCAGTGGCGACGCAAGTACGGTGTGCATGTGATTGAAAATCAGAGTTTAGGTATGCTGGAGACTCGTTTCTACAACAGCAAAGGGCAGCAACTCTTGCTTCCCAAGCCGGAGGAGCAACCCAACGACAAAGCCCCGCAGGAGTCCAAGCCGCAGGCGGACACTGTCGCACCCGCATCAGAGAGTGCAGAGCAGACTAAGGGCACTACGCCTAACCCGTCCAAGTCTGCACAGCCCAAGGCACAACAGCCCAAGTCCAATCAGCCTTCCGACAAGGCGAAGGCGGACAAACCCAAAGCAGACAAGCCAAAGCCCGAAAACAAACCCAAACAGGCTGCCAAATCTGCCCAACCAGCCCAAAACAAGTTGGCAGTGGCAATACCTTTCAAAGTGGAGGCTGTCAAACCCGTGGAGATGGTCACTCCCGCAGAAGGTCCTAAGCAGACCTCGCAAGATTAACCAAAACAGTAGTGCGAAAAGCAAAAAGCAAGAGACTGTCTGACAAGTGCAGGCAGTCTCTTTGTGTTTATATGCAATTTTGTATTTATATGCAATGCCGTGTTGTTGTGGGGACGATGCGTCTCGCGTCGCCAAATACAAAATACTATTTATGAATTCTATTCACAAATTTTCAAATTATCCACTTATCCACCCTCACATTCCCCTCGTATTAACCATGAACAATTAGTATGCGATTAGTATGTGATTAGTATGTGATTAGTATGTGATTAAAACTTCCTTCTCGAAACCTTTAGCAATCATCAAAGCATTTACAAACTTTATATTTGTTATTTTTGCCCGTTTTTTGTAACTTTGCAATCTGTTTCATGGTACATCCTACAACAACGATTCATATATGGAAGACAAGTCATTGAAATCCAAACGGGTAGCCCTTGTATTGGCATCGGGCGGAGCGCGCGGAATGGCGCATATCGGTGCCATTGAGGAGTTGCTGGCACGTGGCTACGAGATTACCGGTATAGCAGGTGCCTCTATCGGCGCCATGATTGCGGGAATGTATGCCGCTGGCAAACTCGAAGAAGCCAAACAGTGGTTCCTTCAGATTGACAAGCAACGCATTCTCCAAATGGGCGATTTCTCTTTCAGCCTCAATCATTTAGTCAAAGGCGAGAAGGTCATCAACGAGTTGCAGAAGGTTGTGCCCGACTGCCAAATAGAAGACTTGCCCATTCCGTGTTCTATAGTGGCAAGCGACATGGTGAGTAGCCGGGAAGTCATCTTCGAACAGGGCAGCCTGTGGGAAGCCATACGCGCCTCCATCAGCATCCCATTGTTCTTCCGCCCGGTCAAACAGGGGGAGAAAGTGCTCATCGACGGCGGCATTCTCAATGCCCTGCCCTTGGACCGCGTACGCCGCACTGAGGGCGACCTGCTCTGCGCCATGAATATCTCCGCGCGCGATACTATGGAGTTGGAGGAGATTCACCACGCCTCTCTGCCCAAGTTCCTCACGGACATACCTGCCGTCAACAAGTTTTTGGCGGACACCCACCAGACGGAACTCTCACCCTCTGTCAATTATATCTCACTCCTCAACCGCATGACGGACATGATGATTCAGCACAACACGCTGATGATGACGCGGTTAGTACATCCCGACATACTTGCCGAAATGCCGCAAGGAGCCTACTCCACGTTTGCTTTCGACCAGACTGCCGAACTCATTGAGCATGGTCGCCGCCTCATGCGCGAAGCCATTGACAGATACGAAGCCACCACAAATACTAACCATTAACCATTCCTCACTCCTTGTTAACGCATTTACACATACAGAACTACGCCCTCATCTCACACTTGGATTTGGACTTGGACAAAGGCTTTTCTGTCCTCACAGGCGAGACCGGTGCGGGTAAGAGTATCATTTTAGGTGCCCTCAACCTTGTGATGGGTGCTCGCGCAGACACGCAGTCCATCACCGAAGGCGAAGAACGTTGTATTATCGAAGCCACTTTCTCCACGGATGACGGAGAATTGCTCATACGTCGCGAACTCAATCGCTCAGGGCGCTCGCGTTCATTTGTCAACGATGAGGTGGTCACGCAAGCCGAACTCAAAGCATTGGCTAACAGACTGATTGACATCCACTCACAGCATGAAAGCCTACTCATAGGCGATGACCTCTTCCAGATTAACGTGGTGGATGCTATTGCGCAAAACGAGGCAGAGCGTACCACCTACTCCGCCTGCTACACCACCTACCTTGCCGCTCAAAAAGCACTCCGCGACACGCAGGCATTGGCGCAGAAGACCCAAGCCGACGCTGACTATGTCGCATTCCAGTACAACCAACTGACCGAGGCTAACCTGCTATCGGGCGAGTTGGAGGATTTGGAAGAAGAGGAATACCGCCTGTCCCATGCAGAGGAAATCAAGACGGCACTCTTGCAAACATTGGAGAATATCGACGGCGAACAGGGAGGTGCCCTGTCCTTGTTGCGTTCTTCACAACTATCCAACGCCGCCCCTGCGTTAGCGGAACGCATTGATAGTGTGACGATTGAATTACGGGACATAGCCGATGAACTACTGCGCCTTGCCAATCACACAGAGATAGACCCTGAACGCTTGACTTGGGTGCAGGAGCGGCTTGACCTGCTCCAAACCCTGATGAACAAACATCATGTACAGTCTGTGGAGGAACTCATATCCTTACGCGACCGGTTAGGTGAGCAGATGCAGCGTATGGCATCGTTTGATGAAGATATTGCCCGGCTGAAGGACGAGTTATTGGCTGCCTCTCGGGCACTCCAATCAGCGGCAGATGCTCTTACTGCAAGCCGCAAAGCAGTATGTGACACCATCGCTCGGCACCTCATCGTGGACATGAACCTACTCGGTGTCGCACATGCCAACGTAGCCGTGGCTGTCAATCCCGCAGACGACTACTCCGAAACGGGTAAGGATGATATTCAGTTCCTTTTCGCTGCCAATCTCAACCAGTCACTCCGCCGCGTGGCGGACGTAGCCTCCGGGGGAGAAATCAGCCGTATCATGCTGTGTATCAAGGCATTGATAGCATCCGCCAACGGACTCCCGACCATTATCTTCGACGAGATTGACACTGGCGTTAGCGGAGCCATTGCCTCACAAATGGGTGACATCATGCGCCGTATGGCAAAGGCTCGGCAAATCATTGCCATCACCCACCTGCCGCAGATAGCAGCCAAAGGCGAAGCCCAATACCGTGTGTACAAAGCAGATACCGACACCCGCACGGAAACACACATCATGCGCCTCACACCGGCAGAACGGGTACACGACATCGCTGCCATGCTCTCAGGAGCCGCTCCAACGCCCGAAGCACTTGCTATCGCCCGACAACTCCTACAACAGTAGCAGTAAATCGTACATCGTAAACAATCAAATCGTAAATACTTTAAGGTTCTTCTTCCCGCCTTTCACGTGCAGTTCGTATATCCCTATACGTATCACGTGTTCCGTGTCATTTTGCCGTGTCTCATCATTCACCTCGGGAAGGGCACTCCGCGAGCCAAACGGCCATGTAGTGTAGTACGGTTCCACATCAGGGAACAGATATATCCCGTTGTTTTTCAGCATAGTATTGTAGTTGAACGACTCTACGCATACCACAATATCATCAAATGCAGCCCCATGACCGTACCCCGCCATCAGCCAATAGTACTTACCCCTGTCCTCATAATAGATAAACAGAGACCCATCCTCCAATACACGGTATCGCCATTCCGCCGCCTCGGCTGCCAAAGCATTCCCCTTGTGTCCTATATAAGTGTTGCTGTTAATGTGCTCAATGGTGAGAATACTATCCGACAGAAACGCCACCCGATACACCATACTCTTCTGTATATCAGATAATAACAGCAAAGTCTCGGTCGCTGTTGTATCAAGTGTTACGGGCACTGTTTCCACCACCTGTTGCACCTTGCCCTCACTGAATGGTGACTTCTGAACAACAGCCCCATACAGGGCGCTGCTACCCCAATACGGACTATTGTCCACCAACACATACTGACCTGTTACATAGTCTGTTACCTGTTCCGCTAGCATCGAATTGTCTGCATATACCGCCCACAATGTACACGCAGCCTTGGGGTAATAACGCTCCCCTGCTTGCCAAACACGTGGCAGTTGCTTGCTTTCCTGTATCTCGACTTCACTCCAACCCATGAAATGCCATTGTAACGTGTCTGCCAATGTCGGCAGCACCACACCCGCATGCACAGCCGCCTCTGTCAGCGTTGGCGGGTCACACCCTACACCGGAAACGAAATGCACATCGTATGGTTCTGCCACAGGAGGAATATAATGGATGGTATATGAACGGATATATAGGGAATTCTGACTGGCATCTATGGCGATTTTTATCATCTCCCCCACCTCTACCTTATGACCAATAGTATGCATAATATCTACCCACGTTGAGGAGTATTCGCCATTCCAATCCACACTGGCAAAGGGAGCACCCGTTATACGCCACACTTCTTTCTCGCCTATCAGCATCTGCAAACCTCCTACCCCCGCGCTCTTGTTGGACTTCATGGACAAAGTCACTGATTGAATGGTGCACCCCTCCCACCCCGTCAATGTTAATACGGCAGAGTCCCCCATAGTTAGGCGTGTCTTGTCTCCCGACGATGTACTTGCAAACACAGCCTCAGCCCTTTGCGGGACATCTCCTTCCACCTTCACAGAGGTAGAAGAAGTAATGGTAAAAGTGGCACTGAGCAACGAAGACAATAGAATTCCTAACAACATATTGCATATACTTTCCCTGCAAAAGTACACATAATTAGCGAAATACGCAAGCATTCACATAATAATTCTATACATCACAAGCACAAGGGTTGTATAATTCATATATTTTGTGTATCTTTGCAGGCTTTATGTACTTAAAGGAATTTATAAGAAAACAATGAACAACCAATCCATACACACCTTCTATTTCCTCGGTATCGGAGGCATTGGCATGAGTGCTCTTGCGCGGTATTTTGCGGCGCAGGGCAAGCACGTCATGGGCTACGACCGTACGCCTTCGCCGCTAACAAGAGAACTGGAACAAGAGGGAATAGATGTCCAATATAGCGATGACATCCACGGAGTGGAGCAGTTGTCACCCGATGACACCATTGTGGTTCGCACCCCTGCGGTGCCTGCTGATGAACCTATCTACCAATACTTCCGCGACCACAGTTTCACCATTCACAAGCGTGCGGAGACATTAGGACTGGTAACACGCACTATGCGTGCCCTCTGTGTGGCAGGTACTCACGGCAAGACCACCACGTCCACCATATTGGCGCATATCCTGCATAGTTCGCATGTGGGTGCCAACGCCTTCCTTGGCGGTATCTCCAACAACTACCACAGCAACTTGCTCCTTGACGACCGCAGCGATTTCGTAGTGGTGGAGGCGGACGAATACGACCGCTCATTCCACCATTTGTCGCCCTATATGTCGGTTATCACCAGTGTGGACCCCGACCATCTTGACATCTACGGCACCCCGCTCGCTTACATGGACAGTTTCGTGCACTATGCCGCGTTGATACAAGAGGCGTTGGTGGTGAAGAAGAGTGTGCTGAATGCCATTCCCGCACTCGGGGCAGCAGGTGCAAAGCACGTATATACCTATGCGGTGGACGAACAGGCAGACTTCTATGCCGACCATATCCGTGTTACGGACGGGCAGATAATCTTCGACTATCATACACTCGACAACACACTGACTGACATGCAGTTAGGTGTGCCTGTGTGGGTAAACATAGAGAACAGCGTAGCCGCTATGGCTGTCGCGCACTTGGCAGGTGCCACCGACGACGAACTGCGCATGGGACTATCCACCTATCATGGTGTGTACAGACGTTTCAACGTCCATATCAACACCCCGCAGGTGGCGTATATTGACGACTACGCCCACCATCCCACTGAGTTACGGGCAAGCATCGAGTCCGTACGCCGGCTATACCCTGAGCGACATCTGATAGGAGTCTTCCAACCGCACCTCTATACCCGCACGCGGGACTTTGCCGATGACTTTGCAAAAGTATTGAGCCTGTTGGACGAGGTGGTGCTGCTGCCTATCTACCCCGCACGCGAGGAACCCATCAAGGGCGTTACAAGCGAACTGCTATACAGCAAGATAACATGCGCCAAAGCCCTCGTAAGCAAAGAGCAACTGGTGCCTTACCTTGCCGCACGTACCCGCGAATGTGTCGCACAGCATCAGCCTTGTGCTGTCATCACACTCGGTGCAGGTGATATAGACCGCTTAATACCCGATATAACCAAAGCCCTGCAAGCATGAGTCATAAAGCCCGCAACATAGTATTCTCCGTGCTTGCCGCTATAGGTATTGTGTATGGCTTGGTGGCAGGCGTGTGGACCTCGCGCCAACCTGCTGATGCCCCTTGCGCGCACGTATATATAGGGGTGCAGGACAGCATCGCACGCCGGTTCGTTACTGCCGAGGACTTGCAGACCTACCTCACGCGTGCGGGTTTCGGGTTTGTGGGCAAACCCATGGACGAGATTGACTGTGCCGCCGTGGAGCAATGCCTGTTAAACCACGACCTCATTCGCACTGTCGAATGCTACAAGTCGCCGCGAAACATTGTGTATGTGAAAGTTACGCAGCGTATCCCCGTCATCTATGTGGTGGCAAACGATGGTTGCTACTACGTGGATAGCGACCGCAAGATAATGCCCTTGCGTGCCTCTGTCAAAGTCAACGTGCTGACACTCGAAGGGGCTGTCAGCAGGCGTGCCGCCGCCGAAGAATACTTCGATATGGCGCAATGGCTGGCTCACGATGACTATTGGAGCACCCGCATACAGCGTGTGCAGGTCAATAGCCCGCGCCATATCATACTCACCCAACGCGATATGCCCACGCGCATACTGCTTGGAGAATTGGATGGTTATCCGCAGAAGATGAACAAGTTACAGAAACTCTATACCCACGGCTTCGACCTCATAGGCTACCCCGACTACAGCGAATACGACCTCCGGTTCGCAGGGCAAGTGGTGGGACGCAAATAATCACTATCAGGCGCATGGCAAAGAAAAAACAACAATCACTACAGCCCGCACCTCTCGTGGCTATCGACTTCGGCAGTGACTCCGTACGTGCAATGGCGGCGGAATATACCGACAATGGTATGCTACGCATCTTGGGCGTGGAGGCTTCGGGCAAGTTCCCCTGTGTGGAACGCGGCATTGTCAATAACAGCAGCAACGCGGGCTTTACCATTAGCGAAACGCTCAAGTTGCTTGCCAATCGCATTAAGGTAGAGACACTCCCATCGGCGTTTGTGTGTGTCGGTGGGCGGACCATGCAGATTGTGGACGTATTCTCCAAGCGCGACCAGGTGCGCAAACGCGAAGTCTCGCAGGAACTCCTTGATGAGATGGAGGCGGAGTGCAAGCAGAAAATAGAAGCGAACAACCCCAAAGTGGCGGTACTTGACCTCATACCCACCTACTTCGTCCTTGACGGCAAAGAGCAGGACGACATACCCGCTCCCGAACAGCGTGCCGCACTCGTAGAGACCCATTTCACAGCCTTTGTCGGATTGCGCGAACTGGAGCAGAAAGTGTTGGATAGTTTCGACCGTTCCACCAAGCATCTCGAGCATATCTATGTCCGCCCCGATGCACTGCTCTGTGCCTTGGCGGCTGACGAGGACCTGCCACGCGGTTGCGCCATTCTCGATATGGGAGCGCAGACCACTACCCTCACCATATACAAGGGCAACCAATACCTTTGCAACAAGGTGGTGCCGCAAGGCGGATACGACATCTCACGCGACATTGAGACACAAGGCATGAGTCTGCCTTATGCCGAGAAACTCAAATGCAGTTACGGCTTTGCCTCGCCCGACATGGTCGAGACCAACTACCGTATGCGCATACCCGCACCCGCACGCGGTGGGGAAATCGTTATGGACACCCGCGAAGTGGCTGCTGTCATCGCTGCGGGGTTAGACCGAATCTTGGACCCGGTCATGCAGGTACTTCGTGATTACGAAGATCGTATCGGCGTACTCTATATCACAGGCGGTGCATCTATGTTGCAGGGCGTGGAGCAGTACATTCAAACCAAGACCTCTATCCCTGTCATGTACGGTTCGCATGCTATGTTCCTCACACCCGACACCCCCGACGATATGTGCGCACCCGTTTATTCATCGCTTGTGGGAACCTTGCTGCTCGGTGCCAACTACCGTGCCAATCACCCCGAAGCACCTCTCCATACCACCAAGAAAGGTTCCATGGACAAAATCAAAGCCGGCATACTGGACATCTTCTCCGCTCAGAACGACAACTACTAAATTAGCAACAACGTAAATACGAACTATATGTACGATGTAATCAACACAATTGACCTCGACCTCGCGCAGGACGCTATCATCAAGGTGATGGGTGTCGGTGGCGGCGGCTGCAACGCAGTCAACTACCTCTATTCGCAAGGCATCAAAGATGTCACTTTCCTCGTTTGCAATACCGACAAGCAGGCACTCGGGCGCAGCAGTGTACCCGCCAAACTGCAATTGGGTCCCGGATTGGGTGCAGGTGGCAAACCTGAGGTTGCACAACAATACGCTGAGGAGAACCGCGACCGCATACATGAGGCACTTAACGATGGCACCAAGATGCTCTTCCTTACCGCCGGTATGGGCGGTGGCACAGGTACGGGTGCTTCTGCGATTGTGGCAGAGGTGGCAAAAGAGATGGACATCCTCACCGTCGGCATCGTGACTATTCCCTTTGCTTTCGAGGGCAAGAAGAAGATACGCAAGGCGATGATTGGTGTAGCCCAACTGGCAGAACAGGTGGACGCTATCCTCGTGATTAACAACGAGAAACTGCGCCAGATATATCCCGACCTCAACATGCTCAATGCCTTCTCCAAATCCGATGACGTGGTGGCTAATGCCGCGCGGGCAGTGGCGGAGATTATCACCGTACCCGGGTATATCAACACCGACTTCGCCGATGTGTACAACACCCTCAAGAACGGCAATGTTGCCATTATGAGTGTCGGCACCGCGAGTGGCGAAAACCGTATCACACAGGCTATCCACGAGGCACTGCACTCGCCGCTTGTCAATAGCGACGTCAAGGGTGCCAGTCGGGTACTCCTGCAGATATACTGCTCGCAAGAACATGCTGTCATTATGGAGGAGAACGACCAGATATATCAATTCATACAGGAGGTAGGCGAAGATGTGGAAGTGCAATGGGGTATCTCGGTGGACGACACGCTCGGCGAGAATGTCCGCGTCACCATCATTGCTACGGGCTACGAGGTATCGGACATCCCCGGCATCAATGAGGCAGTAGGCACCAAGAGCATTGAGGATGCCATTGCCGACTACTACAAGGACAGCAAGCAACCCGCTCAGCCTGCGCAGGAAGAGCAACCCGAACTGGAACCACAACCTGTGGAGACACCCGCCGCAGAGCCTTCGCGTCCTGCAGGACAAGACGGCAACGAAATCATCATATCCTTGGACGGTACGCAAGCCCCCTCTCCACAAGGTTCCACACACCCCGAACCTACCCGTCCCGCACCCACCACGCACCACACACAGTCTGCTCCGCATGACAGCGGCAGTTTCTTCCGTGGCTGGATGCGCGGTCGCAAATAATGTGCACCTTATTATGTAGACCCCATAGACTAATCACAACCAACAGATATGGAACAACAACAGCGAGAAATGAATCTCTTTGACCTTTGCCGCGCTTTCTTTCAGTGGCTTGGCAGGTGCTTTATGTGGCTTTGGCGACTTATCACGCGCATGCTGCGCCTCACTTTCCGCCAGTGGTGGATAGTGCTTATCGTAGTGGCTGCCTGCGTAGCCCTCGGGCTTTACTATGCCCGCCCCGCCAACCGGATGTACAAGGTCAATACCGTTGCCACCCTCAATGGCGTCACCAACGACATCGTCCGCAACGAATACATGGCACTCGGCAAATCCCACCGCCTGTCCGAAAAGCAGAACCTGCCTGCTATGCTGGGTGTCAGTCCCGACATAGCATGGACGGTGTCGCACTTCAAGACCTTCGATGTCATAGACTGCTTGGGGGACAGCCTTGTGGATTACATTGATTACAAAGACAAGGTCACCCGCATGGACACCAACCTCGTCCACATGCCCTACATGCTTGCGCTGCAGTTCCGCACCAAGAACCCGAACAATGTGCCTGCTATTGAGGAAGGCATCCTGCGCTACCTCAACTCGCGCCCGTACATCACGCAACTCTACTCCGTCTATCGCAGCAACCTGGAGCGCGAGACCCGCTTCCACCACGACCAACTTGAGAAACTCGACAGTCTGACATCCTGTTTCTATTTCGCACAGAATGCCGCGCAGCAGATACAGTTCAGTCCGTGGGAAACGGGTATGGTCATAGGTCGCCGCGAGATGAAACTATTCTTGGAGGACATCTACACCGAGATGGAGATGCTCCACCTTGCAGACCAACGCATGGCTCTCTGCACCGCTCCTGTAGTCCTGCAATCGCATTTCATGGTAGAGCCCCGCGCAGTGAACGGTTACTTCAAGTGCACCGTCATCGCCATCATAATAGGTTGGTTGTTAGGGCTCTTGGTGGCAGCCCTTGTCGAGAACCGCAGAGCCGTCATCGCCTGGCTGAAGCAGAAGTAACAGTAAATGCCTGTCCCGCTTGTATCTCGCTGTGCGGAGGCTGTTGCGGAAGTGCTCTTCCCCGCCTGTTGCCCCGCTTGTGAGCGGAAACTGCTTCCTGCCGAAGAGGTGATATGTCGGGAGTGTCTGGACGCCTTGCCCCGCACCGAGCATGTGTCCATAGACAATAACGGCATTGACATGCTCTTTGCCGACCTCATCGCGTCCGAGAAACACGTGATTCACTACGAGCGTGGAGCGGCTTTTGCCTACTACAACCGCAAGCGCGGAGCCGCATTCCGCCGCCTCATCGAGCAAGGGAAGTTCGGTCTTCACCCTCGTCCCGAGATATTCTACACTTTGGGGCAGGAGGCTGCCCGCGACTATATAGGGTCTGCTTTGTTGGAGGACATCGATGTGCTAGTCCCTGTTCCATTGCACCCCAAGCGTCTGCGTCAGCGCGGATTCAACCAAGCCGAGCACATCTGCCGCGGACTCAATAGCATCACGCACATACCCATTGACACCACGCATCTCGTACGCCTGCGCAACAATCCACACCAGTCGCGCTCACAACTCAGCCACCGTATGCAGAACGTAGAGAATATCTTCTCTGTCCTTCACCCCGAAGAGTGGAAAGGCAAGCATATCCTCCTCGTGGACGATGTCATCACTTCCGGTGCCACCATGCTCTCCTGTATGCGTATGCTCACCCCCATTCGCGGTTGCCGCGCCGGTGTCTTCGCCCTCGGCTGGGCACACAACTAAATCACAGACTATCAACCAACAACATACTTATGAACCGTTTTACTTTTGGCCGATTTGCCCGTTTCATTCTGCACCTCCACTACGATGTGCACACCATGGGTATAGACTGTATGCACGATGGCAATGTACATCTTGTACTCCCCAACCACCCTGCATTCATCGATCCGCTCATTTTGTTTTCCGAGTGTTGGAATGTGCCTTTGCGTCCGATGTCGGACGAGCGTTTCTTCCGTAATCCGTTGTTCCGCAAAGTATTAAGTATGGCTGACGCAGTCTCTGTACCTGACCTTGAGAAGACGCATGACCGCCTGCATAGTGCTGAACAGGCACATCAACTCACACAAATAGCCTTAGATGCTTTGGCTGACGGCAAAGAGATTGTATTCTACCCTTCAGGGCACGTCAAGTTAGTGGACAAAGAGGTAATAGGTAATCGCCGTTTAGCCTACGAGGTGTGCAGGCAACTGCCTGATAATGTAGAGGTTGTCATGGTTCATACACGAGGATTAGAGCAAAGCCATTGGAGCAAACTGCACCCCAAGAACTTTCGCCTTCGTCGCACCGTGCACATGCACTTTCAGGTTATGACAGAGCCTGTCCGCACATGGGCGCAAGAGTGTGACCGCCGCACCTTCAATTCCCACTTGGAAGATTGGTACAATCAGCCTCGGTAGTGCCCACCCATAACCCTGATTACGGAAATACCTACCTTGATTACCTATTTATATATAGGTCTC
>ERZ808278.438-NODE-438-length-27769-cov-7.034567_pt1 | contig 27769 bp, 40 predicted proteins | sample MGYA00521239_ERZ808278 | MGnify/ENA primary metagenome ERZ808278 (study PRJEB31516, sample SAMN03275600) | gut metagenome | biome: mammalia-associated habitat; material: feces | host: Papio cynocephalus | place: Kenya | collected 2012-07-17 ... | reverse complement strand
GAATCCAACAACATCGTACACAACAGAATGCACAGCAAACCGCGTCACGGCGATAACCGCTGAATCAACGGACACGCAATACCCGACTGCGAAAGCCGTGTATGACGCGATTCAGGCGGCGATAGCAAACCTTAATAACACAGGAGAGTAATTATTATGCAAAACGTACAGGATTTCGTCCGTTGGGCGCTGACCCATGCAAAAAGCGTGCCGACCGGTGCCGCCATGCCCCTGCCGGTTGATGCATGCTGCGCGGATCCGTGGCACTACCTTTTTGGCAGCGTCCGCGTGCAGACAACCCCTGCAACGCTCGCCCGCTATCGGCAGGCATACGTCAACCGCGGCTGGGCGGGGGCGGATTTTGATGCAGCGGTTGCGGGCTGGCGCAGCACCGACTATGCGACCGACTGTCAGGGGCTGCTGGATGCATATCTGACACACGTCTGCGATGACAAAACGGACATTAACGCAGATATGAATTACCGTTTGTGGTGCAACACGAAGGGTCCTATCGATGATATTACCCGAGATTACGTCATCGGTGAGGCTGTTTTTGTCAGCAATAAAAACGGCAAGATGACACATGTAGGCTGGATCTGCGGTTTTGACAGCGACGGCACGCCGCTGGTAGTCGAGGCACGCGGTCTGCGCTACGGCGTGGTAGTCACACGGCTGGATAATCGCCCGTGGACACACCGCGGGATTATGGATAAAAAATTCAAATACTCGGAGGAAAGCGAAATGGAAAAGATAAAATTTGAGGTGAGATCACCGATGCTGACCGGGGATGCCGTGCAGGCCATGCAGACTGCGCTGTCTGCTGCCGGCTATACAGATGCGGACGGTAAAGCGATCACCGCCGACGGTAAATGGGGCAAAAAATCACAGGCTGCCTTTGATGCCATGATCGCGGACTATGCTGTACCCGCCATGGACGGGCCCGCACCTGTCGAGGCAGCGGATGCGGCTACCGTGCTGATGCACGGCGTCAGGATCACGATCTCGCGGGACGGGGACGGAGGTGATGCCTGATGCCGCCGACCGTCAGCGTCATCATCGCGCTTATCGGCGCAGCGGGGACGGTGTACGGCATCGTGACCGCCGCCATGCAGGCGCGACGCGCTGCCCGCAAGGATGACACAGCCGGCGGGCATACCACCGGCACAATCTGCACCGAACTCGGATATATAAAAGCAAACACCGACGAAATTAAAGCGGAGCAGCGCGAGCAGCGCAAAACCAACGCTGAGGTAGTATCCCGCCTGACGGCGGTGGAAGTCTCCGCAAAGCAAGCCCATCACCGCCTTGACGGGCTTGAAAATCGGATAAAGTGAAATATACCGTTTTTAACTTGCCAACAAATTGCCGGTAACTTGCTGGCACATCAAACAATGCCCCGCCATGCGCAAAGCGCATGGCGGGGTTTTTGTTTTGATTTTATATTACATTCGCGTACCGTCCGGGAACTCAAAAGCTGCCGGGATGAACCGGCACCCGAGCACCTCCGCGATCGCTGCGAGGTCTTCATCGCTGACTGTACCTCGCGTAATTTTAAAGCTAAAATTCGCGGGAGTCATCCCGAGCGCCTCCGCGACTTTGCGTTGATTAAGCCCTGCATAGGCAATGGCAGCCTTTATACGGGCTGTTTTTTTTATATCTTGCATTTAGTATCTCCTTTCCGGCGGAGCGGTTGCCCGCCCCGCCGGCTTTTGATTACGCCAACTGATCTTGACCGTTTACTCTGCCTTGATGATCTTTTTAAAATCATCGGTTACATCGGCAAACTTATCGCCGTTGATCACGCCGCTTATCTCGGCGGCTACGCTATGTCTGTAAATTTCGCGCGTTACTGGGTTAAGCCAGTACACATATCCACGGTAAGTGATTTTTTTGCCTTCGCACAATTCGGCGATTTTGCTTTCGAGATATTTCATGTTATTTGCCTTTCTGGTTTTTGGGATTTTCCTTTCCCTTTGACGTCTATAATTATACAGCATTCTTACGATAATGTCAAGTGTTTTTTTGATTAATTTAAAGTATATTTTATTGTGCCCCAAGTGGTTTTTTGCTGCGATATCGCAGCATAAGTGCGGATCACGCTGCGATATCGCAGCGCAGTCAAAAGCGGCTGACACAGGATAAAAAAAGGTTGGGTAGCTTACATTTAGCCTACATAAGCCCCAAAATTTACATCAAATGAAGGGTTTTATACACCTCAAGGGGGGGTGTGTAAAAGAATTGCAAATCATTATCAGCCAGATTAATATTTGACCTATCTTCAAATTAATCTTATTTATATAATGACTTAAATGCTATTTCGCTATTCCGTTATTCTGCGTGCATAATTTATTGCGATATGTGCGCTAAATGCCTGAAAAAGGATAAAAAAGGATGCTATAGCTAACATTGTAGCCTACAGCATCCCCACCGTGCGCACGGGCAAGCTGTGCCGCTGCCGTGAAGCTGATTCTCGTTGCTTTCGCCTCTTCGGGGGGTTGCGCCGTGCTTAATCTTGCACCTATATGCGTTGGACTCTTCCTCAACCTTACCGCGCCGAATCGTGATAAACTCGTCATAAAAGATATTGTGTTTCGCTTCCCAGGCGCGGATAACACCCGCGCGGATCTTTCTCGCCCAGGAGACTTGCTTTTCAGTCCCTTCGAGTTTGGGCAGGTTGTACTCGGTCTCGATTTTATCGGCGTATGCCGCGAGTTCGGCGTCAGCCTGCCTGCGCTCATCCTCTTTCATTTTGCGATAGCAATCGGGGCAGATGCCTTCTTTTTCATACCATGCGATGCGGCGTTCGCGTTCGGAGGTTTTCCCGAAAAGATCAACGGTCGCTTCGTGTCCACAGCTAAATGTTACGGTGTATTTCATGTTGTTTACCTTTCTGGTGTTGGGGATTTTCCTTTCCCTTTGACGTCTATAATTATACAGTATTCCTTTGGTATTGTCAAGTATTTTTTTGATTAATTTAAAGTATATTTTATCAGAGCCACGCTACGGCTACAAAAAAACACCCGCCTTTTGGCAGGTGCTTTCTGGAGCAAAACTCCGACGATTTTTCGCCCGATTTCATCAATCAAAGCTTCGTTTTCGTTTAAATCCACACACCCCGTGCAAAGTCGATAAAAGATCTTTATCAGGATCACCCCCGCAAATGCGGGGAAAGTCAACTTGTCGCACGTGGTGGACTTGACTGGGTCATCGCTGACCACGCATATATGATACCACCGTGCCGGCGGTGCGTCAATACATTTTTATGCACAGGTAAAATATATTAATTTAACGGCTGCCCGAGCCGGGGGTTTTGGGGGTTTAGTTTGTTTATAGCATCCAGCACGGCGGACTCGTCCGGGTGGATATACAGCTGCGTCGTTGATAGCTGTGCGTGGCGCATGATGCGCTGTATCACGCTGGGTGCGATTTTTGCACCGACAGCGCAGGCTGTAGCCGTAGTATGGCGGCATGAGTATGGGGTCAGTCTGCGGCATCCGCAGCGATCAAGACAATCGTAATATTTTTTGTAAAATGCTTTTTTGTACGTATCGCATAGCAGCGGCGCATCCCCGGTGTAGTCTATCAGTGCCTGCACGACTGGCATCAAAAAATCCGCTATTACTATAGGTCTTGCCTTGCGTTCAGCCGTCTTTAGTCCCGCGCCGACGATCTGATGACTGTCCAGATGGATCATATCCTTGCGGCAGTGCAGCAGCTCTCCCGGCATCATGCCCGTGTAGATCATCAGCAGGATATAGCCCGCCCATGTGTCACCGCCGTCATATCCGCGCCATATAGCACGGATCTCTTCGCCGTTAAACGGCGTTCGCTCCGTTTCTTTTTTTGGCGGTAATACAATATATTCAGACAAATCCCTGCTGGTCCATCCCTGCATCATGGCTATACGGTACATGTGCCGCAAGATCGATTTTATATCCTGTGCACAGTAAAACGTCAAGCCGTCCACCAGCCCTTGCAGGTCTGCTATGGTCACGGCATCGATGCGCGTATAGATCATATCGCCAATCCGCCTTAGGGCAGTGCGATAACTGCACTGTTTTGATTCGCTAAGCTGACGATATTTTGTCTTTTCATATTGTTCCCACAAATCGCCAAAAGTTACATGCTTTTTGGGCATGGCGGCATTTGCTAACCGCTGACAAAACTCCAAAGCTTCACGCTTCGTTTTAAATCCGCCTTTTGTGCGGCGAACTTGCTGCACTCGGCCTGTGTCCGGATCGCGCTTGATACCGACAGTCACCTGCGCCGTCCACGTGTTTCCGCGTTTGTACGCCGTGCCGGTGCCGTTGGGACGCGTGCGGGGGCGCGGTTTTTTTGACGCGGACTGGTCCGCGCCGCAGGCTATGCAGTATCTGCCATCAGGCACATCTTTTTTGCACTTTTTGCAAATCATAACTTTTTACCCCCAAAAACATTTTATATCTTTTTTTACTGCTTTGCAACTGCAAATTCGTACCATATATTACCACATGACATTCAGCGCTTCCGCATGTATAATCACCCGCGGAGGTGATATATATGGACTATGCAGATTATAGACAATCCCGCGATATGACATGGCGGCTGCTGCTAAAGCATGGTGTCACTGCCCTGCCCGTCAGGGTCGGTGCGATATGCCGCGCCGAGGGGCTGACAGTCATCAGCTATCACGATGCGGATCCGCTGATCCGGCAGTACGGGCTGACCGAGCATGCGGCCGAAAACGATGGTTTTACTCTGGGTAAAATCATATTTTATGATGACGCCCGCTGCACGCCGGAGCGGCAGCGGTTTACCATCGCGCACGAGCTGGGACACATCATGCTGCATCACAGCGGCAAGCTAAAAAATCGCGAGCCCGCCGACAGTGATGCGGCGGTCGAGCAGGCAGCAAACGTCTTCGCTTCGCGTTTACTTGCGCCTGCGTGCGTGCTTTGGGGCTGTGGTGTGCATACCCCGGAGCAGATCGCGGCGCTGTGCAGCATCAGCCTTCCGGCAGCACGCTTCCGTGCTGCCCGCATGGCGGAGCTGTATGAGCGCGAGCGAGCTTTTTTGATGACCCGCGGGCGGAGCTGCTTTTTGCTGTCGCCGCTTGAGCGGCAGGTATATGCGGCCTTTGCCGACTATATCGCGGCACATCGGCGCGGTCGCTGACACGGCCCGCATCCGTGCACAAAAAGCGTCCCGGATGTCCTCCGGGACGCAGTGAAGACGTTTAATCGGCGTCGGTCTCTGTCTCCGCCGTAAATATATTCGCAACCGCGCTATACAGCTGCCGATCGTCAAAATCGTTGGAGTGCACACGCACTATGACGCGCACATCGGGCATCAGGGGCAGGATCTCCGGCAGGTCATCCCTGCCGATGTTGCCGATGCAGCCGTACTGTGTGACGACATGCAGTGCCGGCTGCCCCTGATAGCTGTATCTGCGCAGTGCGCCGGGGACATATCGGCTGTCAGGATCACCATCCAGTGCACCGCCGCCTTCAAAGGCTGCGCGAAGCACCGCCTGCCGGTGCGGTGCTTTAGGATCGTCATTGGGAAACGACACGCCGGCAACTTTCACGGCAAAGGCAAAGCCGAAGCGCTCATCCGGATCTAGGATTTCTTCTTCGCGCAGCGGCGCATCTGGGTTTTGACTGCCGTCCGTGGTGGCTGCGGCTGCTATGATGATGCCCAAAAGCCCGAGCAGTCCGATCAGCCAAAAAGCCGTTTTTGACGTCATGACACCCACGACTATGATGACCACCGCCGCAAAACCGCCGAAAACAAGCAAAGCTTTTTTGCTGTCGTTCATATATTTCTCCTTTTTATAAATCGTCAGTGTTACCGCCGTTTGCGAGGACCTGCGCAATTTTTTCGATTGCCGCTATCCTGTCCGACGGCATTTTTATTTTTGTCGTTTTTCCGTCTCTGTGAAAAACAATCATATCATCATCTATGGTGACGTCAGCAAGGTCATCCGAGGTCAGTCCGTCTGTGTCGCGAGGCGGCGTCACTATATCCGTCTCACCGCGCAGATACTCGGGCGTGGTGCCCAAATCTGCTGCGATAGCTTGCAGATACTCTTCGGGCATATCCCGATCCTTATATCTGACGTCTTTTATATAACCTCTCCCTTTACCTATCAAATTACATAGATGCGTCATGCTTTTGCCTTGCTTTTTAGCTAACGCGACGATCCTGGATGTATCCATGACTCCTCCTAAAAATATATCCCATATTTGTGCGCCTAAGCTCTTGCAAATCGCTCAAAAGTGCGATATAATATTGCTGTCAAAAAATGACAGGCAAAACGCCCGACAAAATTTATACGGTGTGGCAACCTTATTATACCAGTCCGGCGCGGCAATGTCAAGAATTGACAACGCAAAAAAATCAAAAGAAAGGGATAAAAAATGACCGGCACAGAAATAAAAATGAAACTCGTCGAACAAACGCTGTCCACTGCGTGGCTGCGCCGTCGGCTGGAGGATGCCGGCGAGCCCGTGCCGCATACGGTACTGTGCAACATCCTCCGCGGCAGTCGGACAGGCCCGCAGCCTGACCGTGTGCTCGCAAAAAGCGAGCAAATTCTCAATGATTACGTTTTGAAAATCGGAGGTGACGCGCAGTGACAGCAGCATCACAACTCGACGTCATAAAAAACGATGAGCGGATTTTTGTTACGGTGGCGGATATCGCACCGATCCTAAAAGCTGATCCGCTATACCTGCGCGAGACAGCGCGGCAAGCGCCGGAGGCGCTGGGCTTCCCGGTCTGCGTTGTCGGCAGACGCGTCAAAATCCCGCGCGTACCTTTTCTCCGCTTTTGCGGAGTTGAGGACTAAAAAAACTGTGCCCTGCGCCGTGTATTATTACACACGCTCAGATGTTCGGAACCTCCTCCTTATCCGTGCCGCCATGCGTGGCGGTACGGCGCAGGGCATACACGTGACTAAATAAAAAACAAGAGGTAAAACATGAAGAAAAAGTTTACAACGAAGCTGTGCAGTGCACGCTGCACAGACGGGTGCACGCATCAGCCTATACAGGTGCTGATCGTAGATCCGCACCGCCGTCCATACGGTGCAACCATCTGCCCGAGATTACAGTCTATGCAGGACATCGTCGGCGGCTGCATCCAGGTGGTCCATGACGGGCTTATAAAAGATGATGCCGTAATAGTTTGCAACGAAGAAGGCAAACTTGTCGGCCTGCCGGCAAACCGCGCTTTGCGCGACAGCAGAGGCAAAGTGCAAGATGTCATACACGGTACGTTTATGGTCGTCGGCACTGCCGGCGAGGATTTTACAAGTCTGACCCCGCGGCAGTTTGCGGACTGGACGGACAAATTTTTGTATCCTGAAAAATTTATATATTTCAACAACAGGACCGTCGCGGTACCTGTCGCCGACGGAAGCGCGGAAGCGGAGGAAAAGTATGAGTAAATGCAATATATATGCTCGCATAACAACGCGGACGCTGGTTGATGCAGCGCGATACTGCTACTCAGCCGGAGGCGGATCCTGCAAGGGATGCCCGCTTTGCGACATTTTTCCGGGCTGCATCGAGCACGATCTTGCGCTCGAACTTGCGGACCGCATTGAAGCCCTTTTGAAGTATGACAACAAAGCAAAGGAAAGTGCAACGGAGGTATAAAATGACAGTAAATTTTTGGTGCGGATTTGTGGCTTTTATGGCTGTACTTTTCGGGTTTGTTCAGTTTGTAGGATATGACAGCACAGGGAGCGAGCCTGAAACAGTGTTTGACTGGATACTAATCGTGGTTGATATTTTGTGCGCTGTCGTCGGCACGATATTGGCGATAGTCCTGTAACGCAAGGAGGTAAAAATGAATTATTTCGGGCTGTTTTTCAGCTTTTTTCTGCCCGGCCTCATCATCTGGATGTGGCTCGGCATGGGCGCAAAAGAAGGACGGAGGAAGACAAAATGAAAAGTGAATGGAGAGTGTCCTGCAATTATGTTTGCGGGGACCGCTTTTACAATGTATACAGGCTGCGGGATCGTGATGCAATCGACCACAGCGGCAATCGTGAGTGCGTTGATGACAGGATCATGCGTGCACTCGGCCGCCTGATGCAGCGTGAGCTGGACACTGCGACCCCGGTAGATATGGTGGCCGTAGCGGACCTGCTGAACGCCATCAACGAGGTTTTGAAAAATGAGTAAAAATTCCGGCGGAGCGATGTCAAAAACAAAAAGTCTTACTACACTCTGCTGGAACTGCCAGCGGGCAGCCGGATCTGTCGCGCAGCGCTGCGAGTGGAGCCGAAGCTTCCGACCGGTGCCGGGGTGGATCGCGCTCCCTGCGCCCGTGACTGTGTATACCGGCGGCGGGAAGCACCTGGAGGTGAGCTACCGCGTGATACGCTGCCCGCAGTTTGTGCCGGATGAGCGCATCAAGCGGTGCCCGCAAGCGCAGCGACATGGCTGCATCGAGGGTGCGACACGACTTTGCGATTCGTGCAGGTACTACACGATTAAGAACAAAGGCAGTTATTAATTTACTATCGTTGTCGCATGGCGGCAGATAGATTTCCGATGCGGCGGGTGTTGGCGCATAAAAAAGACGAAAGGATAACCTTACGGTCATTGCCGCATCGGGACTACATAAAACAAAAGGAGGACACTATGACATCAAAAGTGAGGGCTGCATCGTCAGTCATCAGGGACAGCAACTACGTGGTCGTCCAGGGATGGATGCTCACGCGGCTGGGGTTAAAAGGCAATGAACTGATGATATACGCTGTGATATATGGATTCACGCAAAACGGCGAAACGAAATTCGTTGGAAGCATGAAATACTTGGCGGATTGGACCAACTCGACGGTCGAGTCCGTGCGAAAGTGCATAAAATCACTCATTGATAAAGGATATATTATAAAAGCATTGGACGGCAGCGGGGTTAACGCTTACAAAGCCGTCCTTTCGGCAATTTATCCACATGTGGATAAAAATGTGGATAACTCGGATAACAGTGCCGAAAGACCCATACAACAAAGTTGTATGCCTATGCAACAAAGTTGTATTGATGATGCAACAAAATTGTATGACCCATGCAACAAAGTTGTATCGCCTATGCAACAAAGTTGCATCAATAATTATATTAAGAATAATAACATAGATAATAAAGATACACATACACCGCCATGCGGCGGCGAGAGTGCGGACGATGCGTTCGAACGACTTTGGACGCTTTACCCGCGGGCGCGGCGACAGGGCAAGCAAACCGCAAAGCGAGCTTACATGGCGGCACTTAAACGCGGCGTGCCGGCGGAGCGCATCGAGGCGGGACTGCGTCGGTATGCAGACTACGTCACGCAGGCGCAAGTCGAAGACCGCTACGTCATGCAGGCGGCGACTTTCTTCCGCGGCGCACGGTGGGACGATGGTTACAGCACCACAGCACCGATGCAGCAGTCACAGCGGGCGCAGCGAGCAAATCCCGCGTTAAATTACAAGCAGCGCACATACACGGCTGACCAGCTGCGTGCTATGGGCGTAGACCTTGGTGATGACATGTACGATGACTGACAGGGGGGATGACGATGACAGCAAAAGATTATCTCAGGCGCATCCGGCAGCTGGATGACGCTGCATCGGCCGCGCAGCTTGAGCTTGAGCGCATTGAGAGCACCGTGACACGCGTCACAGCGTGCCACAAACGGTTTTTTGCGGGCAAGGGTACAGATGATGCCGACCGCATGGCAAACGCCGTAGAGAGGCTACAGCGTGCCCGTGAGAGGTGCAATCAAGCGATAGACGACTATGTGGACTATCGCGACCACTGCCGCGAGCTGATGGACATGCTGCAAAGCCCTCTGCACCGTGCAGTGCTGATAGGGCGATACATCGCCTACCAGCCGCTGGACAGGCTTGCGGAGACACTGCACTACTCGACGCGGCAGATCGCCTATATCCATGGCGGAGCGTTGACAGAGTTTGCAAAAATCATGGATGACTAAAGACTGCATGTTTTTGCATGTTTTTGCAGTTTGTAGTGTGGTAAAATGGTATCGTGGGAATTCGCGAAGAGATTTTCATGTTTTTTACCTCCTTTTTCGGCGCGGACGGGCAGACCATGCAGCAGTACATACAGCACATGCCTGCCCGTCTGCTGCATCGATAGGCGGTGTGCCGGACTTAAATTGCCGGCGGTTGAGGATGGCGGGCAAAAAAATGCGTCCCATATTTAAGTTGGTAATAAATCAATTGCAGAAAATGCGCAACGAAAGGAAACAAAAAAATGACAAATCAAAGTCGTTCTAAATCTGCTCTCTTTTGGGTTGGTCTGATATCTGCGGTGTACACTGCATTTGTCAGTGCCGGTGTTACTGCCGGCGTTGCCATGCCGTGGTATATCGGCGCTGTCGGCGTTGCACTGTCCGCCGTGCTGACATACTGCAACGGCAACAACCCGTCCATCGCAGACAGGTACTAAAAGACATCTCCCGCAGGCCTCTGCCGGCGCTTCGCCGTCATGCACACTTGCGGGCGGTCTGCTTAAATTTTAAAATGCGAAAGACATGCAGATATTGCGGCGGCACACATGCGACCGGCGATACATGCCCGCAAAAACCTACGGCGCAAAAGTATGTGCGCAAAAAAATCCGCCGAGAGGTGGATGCGTTCCGCAGCACGGCGGCATGGACGGCGAAATCCGCCGAAATCCGCGAGCGGGATCTGTACTGCTGCCGGCTGTGCCTGGCCGAGGGCAGGATCACTATGCGCGACCTGGGGGTCCATCACATAGTCCCACTCATGGCGGATTTTGATAAAAGACTGGACAACGAGAATCTTATTACGCTTTGCGCATCACATCATCGGCAGGCGGATGCGGGACGGATCCCGCGTGCGGAGCTTGCAGTACTGGCGGCACAGCCGGCAATGCTTGGACAAAAGCAGCATCCCCCCCGGGGGTAACGCGATCCGCACACACAAAAAGGCAAGACCGCCGTGCAACCCCGCTGCACACAAAATCCCCGAAATCGAATTTTAACCCGCCCCGCAAAACCGAGGCAGAAAGGATGACTGCATGGCACGACCGGCAAAAGCTGTCAGCACACTGAGCAAAAAGCTGTCGAAAGAGGACGCGGCTGCACGCGAAGCGGCGGAAGCTAAAATAAGCACCGGCGAACCGCCAACCCCGCCCGACTACCTGACCGATGCCCAACGGGAAATTTTTGAGACCGTCTGCACCGACCTGAAAGAAAGCAGCATCCTGTGCAGTATCGACAATTACGTACTTGCGAATTTTGCAATTGCGGTTGACCGCCTGCAAAACATTGAAAGGTCCATAAATGCGACGCCCGAAAAGATGCTTGAGAAATCGGTCATGGCGGCGAAGGACAGATACACAAAGGATTTTTTCCGCGGGTGCAGCGAGCTATGCCTGAGCCCGCAAAGCAGGGCAAAAATGGCGCTTGCAAATGCAAATGCAGAAAAGGAAAAAAGCAATCCGCTGCTGAAAATCATCGAGGGATTAAATGATGACGCCGAAGACCAGCAAGAGCTATGAGCGGGCCCGCGGCTACTGCGAAGCCGTCGTGGGCGGAAAACTGGAAGCGCCGAAGTACGTGAAATTGCAATGTGAAGATTTCTTGAAGGTATGCAGCGGAGAATCCGAAAAGTACATGATAGACATGCGGCGCGGCCGCGTTATCGACCAGCTGACAAAGCTGATGATTATGCCTAAAGGCCTTGCCGCAGGAAAAAGCGTATATGAGTGCACCGCTGATTTTCAGTGGTTTTTTTACTTTACGCCGTTGTGCGTTGTTTACAAAAATGAGAGACTGCGCAGGCGATATGAGAGCGTGATATTGGAGATAGCCCGTAAAAATGGCAAAACCTTTATGATAGCTGTCGTTTTCATCCTGCTGTTTTTCCTTGAGCCGCGCTTTTCGCGCTTTTTTTCGGTCGCACCGGACGGCAAGCTATCCAAAGAGCTGCACGGATCAATTCGTGAAATTGTGCGGGCAAGCCCCGCGCTTCGCGATGCGTTTAAGCTTAAGCGTGACGAAATCGTCTGTCCGGTGACGGACAACATTTACACTCCGCTTGCGTACTCGAATGACCGCCTGGACGGTAAACTGCCGAATGTCTTTTTGATTGACGAGGCGGGTGCGCTGCCATCGACATACGCAATCGAGGCTATGCGATCCGGACAGCTAACCATCCGCAACAAGCTCGGCTGCGTAATATCCACAAAGTATCCGCGCGAAGAAAACCCTTTTGAAGAAGAAGTTGCGTATGCGAAGCGTGTGCTTGACGGCACCGAAAAGGACGAAACATTGTTTGCGTTGCTTTTCGAGCCGGACAGCCCGAAAGGCTGGGAGACTGACACGGCTATACTCAAACAGGCAAATCCGCTGAGTTTGACGGTGCCGGAGGTGTATGATGACCTGCTGAAAAAACGGCGCAGGGCGATAACGATGCGGTCCGCACGGGAAAACTTTTTGTGCAAGCACTGCAACATCTTGTATCAGGGCAGCGCAACCGAAACCTATGTAGCGATAGATGACCTTCGGCGCGGCCGCGTGGACGCTATCGACTGGCAGGGACGGCGCAGTTTTCTCGGCATTGACCTTGCAATGACAGAAGATAATTGCGCAGCGGTTTTTATCAGCGAGAGTGCGGACGGCGGCCTTGACGTGCTGCCGATCGGCTACCTGCCGGAGGATCGCATAGCGGAAAAGTCGGCCGCCGAAAAGCTGGACTACCGGCGGCTGATTGAGGAGGGCTGCTGCTATCCATGCGGCGACCGAATCGTAAATTACAATTTTATTGAAGAGCATATTCGGAAAACGGCGCGGGAAAGAGAGATGGACATAGCAGGGTTCGGCTTTGACCGTTGGAATTGTATATCAACTGCGAACAAATTTGAAAACCCGACCGACGGCTATGCGCCGTGGATCGGCACAATAGTAGAGCAAAAAAGCTATGTGCTGTCTCCGGCGGTCAAGTACGTTGCCGAGTTGGTTGCGGAAGGCAAACTGCATTTTACAAATAACAGAATGTTTGTAATCAACTTTGCAAATGCAAGGTGTACGTACGACACAAACCTAAACCGTTACATTTCGAAAAAGAAATCAAACGGAAAGATAGACATGGTAGCCGCGCTTTTAAACGCGGTTTTTGTGTATCTGCAAGACAAGAATGAAAACGACACATGGGGTGCGCAGATATGAGAAAAAGCGCAAAATTTAATCCGCTGCGATTTTTGCGGGCGAAAGCCGAAAAGCGTGAGCTGTCACTGGATCTGGATGATGTGCTTGCATCCGCGCTTTTGCGCGGTGACAGGATCACAGAGGCGACAGCCCGCGGAGTGCCTGCGCTGTATGCAGGTGTCAGTTTTATCGCTGGCATGGTATCCATGCTGCCGGTGCGGCTGTACTCGGAGGCGGACGGCAAGACCAAACCGCTGGCAGATCCGCGCACGGCACTGATAAACGACGACACGGGCGACCTGCTGGACGGTGTGCAGCTAAAGGCTGCGCTGGTCACGGACTACCTGCTAAACGGCCGTGCTTACGCCTACGTAAACTGGAAGCGCAACAAAGTTGAAAGCATACATTATGTTAAACAATCCGAGGTCGGCTATCAAAAAAATGCCGACCCGATTTTTAAGACCGCAACCTACTATATCGGCGGACGGCCAGTAGAGGGAGAGTATCTTATCCGCCTGCTGAAAGACACGCGGGACGGCGTGACGGGTGCCGGCATAGTGGACAGCTGCAACGCCTGCTTAACCATCGCCGCCGACCTGCTTAAGTATGAGGGTGTCCTGGCTAAAACAGGCGGCACTAAAAAAGGCTTTTTGAAGTCGCAAAAGAGGCTTGATAAAGATGCGCTTGATGCAGTCAAAAAGGCCTGGGCAAAGCTGTGGGGATCGCCCAACTGCGATGCAATGGTCCTAAACGACGGCATGGATTTTATGGAGGCTTCGGGCACATCGGTTGAGCAGCAGCTGGATGAGCGCAAGCGCAACAATTATGCGGAAATCAGCAAATTGTTAAACTTGCCTGCGTCCGTGCTGGACGGGACCGCAACCGAGGCAGTGTTTAGACAGGTTGTAAAAACAGCGGTCACACCTATAGTCGCCGCACTTGAAACAGCCCTAAACCGTGCGCTTTTGCTGGAAAGCGAAAAAGGCAAAAAATACTTTTTGTTCGACATGAACGAATTGCTGCGCGGCGACATGAAAACGCGTTTTGAGGCATATAGCACCGCGATACAGAGTGGATTTATGACACAGGATGAGGTGCGCTACCGTGAGGACCTGCCCGAACTGGGATTTAATCTGATTCGTCTTAATTTGGGCGACGTTTACTACAACTCCGAAACGGATGAAATCTATACACCTAACACAGGCGAAACGATGAAGATAAAGCGAGGCGATGAGCAAAATTGAAAAAACCAATCACAACCGAAATCCGAGATGATGGCAGCGTCATCATCAGCGGATACGTCAACGCAGTCGAGCGCGACAGCCGACTGCTGCATGATGCAAGGCATGGCGAATTTTATGAGCGCGTTGCAGAGGGTGCCTTCGGTGCAGCGCTCCGCCGCGCCGAAAACGAGATCGAGCTAAAGCTTAACCACGACCGCGTCATCGGCAAACGCGGAGAAAACCTTGTGCTGGATGAGGACAGCATCGGCCTGCGTGCATCGGCAGCGGTCACGGATCCCGAGACCGTCGAAGCCGCCCGCGCGGGAAGGCTGACCGGATGGAGCTTCCGCTTTTACGTCCGCGCCGATGAGTGGACTGTAGAGGACGGCGTCAATCACCGCCGCCTGACGGATATCGACATAGATGAGGTGTCAATCCTGACAAAAATGCCGGCGTACAAAGCGACTACCGTGGACGTCCGCGCCGCATCCGGAGAGATCCGTGCTGCCGAGGTGCGCTGCACGGTCGCAACGGACAGGCTGTCCACATTTTTAAAGCAAATCGAGATAATAAAACTGAAAGGAAGATAGAATGAACGGAAACCTTAAAAAGATGCGCGAAAAGCGCAACGAAGTAATTGCCGAGATGGAGGCGGTGGTAAATGCCGCCGCAGCGGAAGAGCGCAGTCTGACCGATGACGAAATCACAGCGTACAACGGTCACCGCGATGAGCTGACCCGCATCGATGCAACTATAGCCGCACTCGAAAATGTGCGCAGCGCGGAGCGCGAAGAAGAGCATCCGCCCAAAGACGGCGAAAAATTGACGCCCGAAGAGCGTAGCTTTTTGAGCTATCTGCGCGGTGAGATCCGTGCAGACGTCAACACCACAAAGACCAATTCGGGCGCGGTCATCCCCACTACCGTGGCCGACCGCATCGTCGAGTACGTCAAAAACGTGTCCCCCATCGCCGAGTATGCGACACGGTACGAGGGAATCGGCAAAATCACCATCGCCTATGAGGACAGCGCAAACACACTGGAAGCATCCTATGTGGAAGATCTTGAAAGCGCAGATGCGACTGCGCAGAAGCTGGTGAGCGTAACTCTTGATGGCTACAAGATCCGCGTGCCCGTAAAGGTGTCGCAGCAGCTGCTGGATAACAGCCAGGTCGATCTTATCGCATATCTGGTGCGCCGCATCGGCGATGCGCTTGCGGCAAAAATCGAAAAGGAATTTTTGATCGGCACGAGCGGGAAAGTTGCGGGTCTTGCCGGAGGCGTCACGCAGACCGTGACCGCTGCAAGCGCGACGGCTGTCACCACGGACGAGCTGATCGATGTGCAGGATGCTGTACCCGATATCTATCAGGCTAACGGCATCTGGATAATGCATCCCAAAACGCGTACGGCAATCCGCAAACTCAAGGACAGCGAAGGCCGCTACTTGCTCAATTTTGACCTTAACGCAAAGTGGGGTTACAGCCTGCTGGGCAAGCCTGTCTATGCGTCCGACGCCATGCCCGAGCCTGCGGCGGGGGCAAAAACGATTTTTTACGGCGACATGTCCGGACTTGCCTGCATCATCCGCGGTCTTCGCGTGCGAGTACTGACCGAGCGTTTTGCGGATGTAGACGCAGTCGGGATTTTCGGCTTCGCCGAAATTGACGCAAAAGTCGAGAACACGCAGAAAATCTCCGTGCTCACGATGAAGGCTTCTATCGGGGGCTGATCTGAGTGAAACTGAGCGAGCTGACCGAGAGGGACGTCGGGATCTACTGCCGCATCGAGGGAGAGGATGCGGCATTGGTCCCGGCGTACATAGACGCGGCAAAATCTTTCATCCTCCGGCAGACCGGACTGTCGGAGGATGAAGCGGATGAGCGTCCGGAGCTGACAATCGCAGCCTTGGCACTAATCGGAGATTTTTACGAAAAACGCACTATGAGTGACGACACCGCAACCGAAAATCGCACAGTCGCGGCTATCATCGGGATGCACTGCCGGCACCTGGTCGCCGGAGACGGAGGCGAGGAATGAACCCGGGGAAAATGGACAAATGGCTGACGGTGACGGCGTTTGATGCAACCGCCGGAGTGTACAAAAAAGTGCGCAATGCTTACGGCGCATATCAGTATAAATCGCGGGTTGTACTGTCGCCGCACTCGGCTGCACTGCCCGGTGCGGAAATCATCACGCGCAGGATCGGGACCGTGCGCGGCAGCGGCTTGACCATCGGCGGCAAAGATTATATCGTTGCGGATGTGGACGATACGGACCGCGGTAATCTGACGCTGACTGCGGCCGCCGTCCGGCTGCTGTCCTGCAAGGGCATGCGCACGGAGTCCGTCACCGGCACGCTTAATCGTGCTGAAAACAAAAAAACAGCACTGCCCGATTTCGTGGCAGTGCTGAGCGAAAAGTACATCGCGCATGACCAGCAGGCCGCGAACGCCGAGCTTCGGACCGAGCAGGTGCTGATCACGGCAAAAGCGGTGGAGCTGCGCAGCGGGGATGATGTCACGGTGGACGGCGTTGCCTACACCGTGATGACCGCGCACACGGCGGATGATGGGCTGAATGAATATATAGTTTTGCGTGTGGAGGATGCATAGTGGCGGTAGAGATCCGAGCCGTGTCAGAGCAGATGGAAGCTGCGCTGAAAAGAGTGCCTGCGCTGAGGCTGAAAGTTATCGAGAGCGTGACGCAAAAGGTAAAGGCACGGCTGGATACCGAAATCGCATCCCGCGTCCGCGACACACACGGCAAAATCCGAGGATGGCAGGAAATCCGCATCGGCAGCAAAGCGGGGTATGGCGTAATCGCGCCTGTCAGGGACGGCAGCGGCAGGGACAGCCCCGGCGCGATCACACGATACCTGGAGGTCGGTCACCGCATCCGCAAGCCGAAAAAAGCGGGCGCAAAGGGTTATCGGCCGCGCATCCGCGTTGCTGCCGTTGCAGGGCGGTTTTTTTATAAATCGGCCGATGCACAAAAAGAAGGCATAATAAATGCCGAACTGAAAAAGCTTGAAAAAGAGCTTGCGGAAAATCTGGAAGGAAAAAACTGATGATAAGCGACAGCGATATGCTTGACGGCATTAATGCCGTGCTTGCAAAGACTTTTACGGACTATCGGGTGTATGTCAACTTACAAAAAGAAGACTATGAACGGCCGTCAGTGACGATACTGTCCGGCAGCAAAAAAATGCAGCGCGAAACCCCGCACATCCTCGCCCGCGAGGAAGAATATGAGATCATCATAAAAATCCCGACTGACAGTGCGGGCATAGCACCGCTGACCGATATGCAGACAGTGCAGCATAAAGCGGCGGCCGCCTTCGCGCTGCCGGTTGCGGTTGCGGACAGGATGCTTTTGCCGCAGGTTACATTAACGCCGATAGAAGACAATGCCTACGCTGAAATACGTTTAAATTTCGTTTTTTACGATTCGCCCGTTGAGACCGCGCCGGCGGAAGAAATGGAGCAGATAAGCACCGCGGTTGCGGTAAAAATCAAAAACAAGGAGACTGTAAATGATTCCAACCTTAAATATTACATTTAAGCAAGCAGCAAAAAAGACCGCTGCAAAGCTAACTCGCGGCACGGTCGCTGTTATCGTAAAAGATACTGCGCAGGCCCTTGCGGGTACGGTGGCGGAGGTATCCACGGTCGCTGACATCCCCGCCGCACTGTCAGCGGACAACAAAAAATACATCGAGCGTGCGCTTTTCGGCGGCGACCAAAAGCCGAAGCGCGTGTACGTCGCTGTCATGGGCAGCGACGGCACCTATGCCGCGACACTGGCAGCACTTGCAAAATACAGCTGGGACTGGCTGGCGGCAGACCCCGAGTGCAGCGCATCCGATGCAGGGACTATCGCGACATGGATCGCAACACAGCGCGGCAAAGGCGCGGTGTATAAAGCCGTGCTGCCTAATAAGGCAGCAAACGATGCGGCGATCGTAAACTTTGCCGCATCCGATATCACGGCGGAGGGCAGCACAGTGACGACCGCCGCTTTTTGCAGCCGCATCGCCGGACTGATAGCCGGTACGGGCATCGCGCAGAGTATCACCTACTATGTGCTGCCCGATGTGTCCGACTGCGAGAGGCTGACAGCCGACGAAATGAGCACAGCCGTCGCTGCCGGGAAGCTCATCCTGATGCACGACGGCGAAAAGGTAAAAATCGTGAGCGGCGTGACCAGTCTTGTGCCCACAGGCGGAAAAAGTGATCCCCTGCAAAAAATCAAGACGGTCGAGGTTATAGACGCTATCAGGCGCGACATCACCCTGCTGGTGCAGGATGGGTATATCGGCAAACTGCCCAACACATATGATAATAAATGCGTTTTGATTACGGCTATCCGCGACTACCTGCGCACGCTGGAGGCGGAGGATGTGCTGGCCGAGGGCAGCACGGTCGAAATTGACGTAGCAGCGCAGCGAGACTGGCTTAAATCCGCCGGCGTGGACGTGGGCGACATGGACGATGATGCTGTCAAGGCGGCCAACACCGGGACGCATGTATTTCTCGCTGTAAATATCAGCATTTATGACGTAATCGAGACGATAAACATTGAAATTACGTACACGATGGAGGCATAAACGATGACAAAAGCAAAATTTGACGCAAAACGCGTTATGAACGGAACATGGGGCGAACTGTGGATCGACGGTATTCTTGCTGCCGAGGCGTACAAAGTCCAGGCGAAAGAGTCGTACAGCCGTGAAAATGTACCAATCTGCGGTTCGCTTACAGACGGTAAAAAGCTTACGAAGATAGAGCGCACAGGATCCATCGGTATGCACCATGTCAATACCCGCATGGCGGGGCTGATAGCAAATCGCATCCGCGCAGGCGAGGACCCTGCCTATACGCTGATATCAAAGATCGACGATCCCGACGCACTCGGCGCAGAGCGCATCGCCTTTACGGGGGTGCGCTTTGATGACCTGACACTGGCAGACTGGGAGGCGGGCGTGCTCGGAAAAATCGAAGCCCCGTTTTCTTTTGAAGATTACGAAATTCTTGATTCAGTGAGGTAAAAATGAAAGAATCGAAAATCAACATTGTAGACCTTTTGCTGGCGCAGGATGCATCAAAAATCCGAGACCTGCCTACTGCGCAGATACGCATCACCCGCCTGTCTGAAATCATCGGCGCGGATTTTTGCCTTGAGATCCGTGCACTGACCGGCGCAGAAATTGAATCCATGCCCGACGGCATGGAGGGTATCGACCGCAAAATCCTGACGGCTGTCAAAAATTTTGATTTTACAGACGCGCAGCTGCGCGGAAAATTTACGCCCGACGGGCGCTGCACACCGCTGACGCCCACCGAGCTGATAGACGTACTGCTGCTGCCCGGGGAAAAAATCCAGATAGTACGCAAAATCAACGATCTCAGCGGCTACACCGATGACGCGGTCGAGGTAATCAAAAAAAACTGAAAACGGACCCGGAGCTGCTGCTGATGTACATCCTTTTTAGGGACAAGGGCATCTGCCCCGGGGACTACTATAAAAAATCAATGGGCGAAAAACTTTTGCTGACTGCCTTTGTACAGCAGATGTATGACGACAGAGGGGATTAAAAAATGTCAAAAACTGCTGAAACATTATTTGTATTGCGTGACAACTACAGCGGTACGCTGAAAAACATCGCGCAGATACAAAAAAGTTTTACGAAAGACTTAGACGGTCTGCAAAAATCGCTGAAAGAGTTGAATCGCGGCCGCGCCGAAATAAAAATCGATGCGGACAAAGCAAAACGCGAGCTTAAAGCTGCACAAAAAGCCTATACCGACTACGGCGATGCAGCATCAAAAGCAGCGGCGCAGCAGGCGCAGGTCCGATGGGATGATGCACAGCAGCAACTAAAAGCCTATGATAGGCAGATCCGCGAGACCACCAAAGCGATGGAGGATCTGACAGGTGCACAGTCAAAAGCTACTGCGTCCGCGGCAGCGTCCGAGTCGGCCGCACCGTCCGCTCCGGCGGGCGGGGTTGAATCGGTCGCAACGGCGGTTTTAGGATCACAGCTGGCGGCGCAGCTGGGCACATCGGTCGCATCCGCTTTTGGCGCGGGTATATCCTCCGCTTTTGGCGACAGCGTCGGGGCATCCGTGTCCACCATCGGCGGAGCCCTGGCGTCGGGCGCGGCGGGCGGCGCGGCACTCGGAAGTATCATCCCCGGACTGGGCACGGCCGTCGGCGCAGGCATCGGTGCTGCTGTCGGCCTGATATCCGGTGCGATACAGGATGCGGCGCAAAAAACGCAGGACCGTGACCAGTACTTTAAGGATGATGTAAAAAACATATACGATGAAGTAATCGCTATCCGTCAAAGCATGGTAAGCACCGGCGCCGAAATAGCCGCTGAGCGCGAGACCACGCAGATGGCTTTTGCAAATCTGCTTAAAGGCGAAGCCGCAAATACGCCCGTATATGCCTACAGCGCAGCACGGGACGGCGGCAGCCTTGCATATCTGCTACAGCAGACGCAGGTCGGCGCGGGCATGGATCGCAACGCATATGCCGCTGACTTTTTGACAAAGCTTAACGAGTTTTCCCGCGACACCCCGTTTGAGTATGACGAACTTGCATCTATCAGTAAAACGCTGCTGACATACGGTTATAATTCAAGCAACATGTTTGATATGCTGACCAAAATCGGCGACGCCGGCAGCGCACTGGGATGGGATTCATCCTCCAAGACCGCCGTTGCGACATATATCGGCCGCATGAACTTGACCGATAAAGTCACAATGGAATATATAAATCCTCTGATCGAGCGCGGTATTGATGCAATCGGATATATCACCGAAAGTCTGAAAACTGACAGCGGCAAGGCCGTCACCGAGCAGGATGTCATGCAGATGATAAGCCGCGGCGAGCTGAGCGGCAAAGCCGTGGCGCAGACGCTGATTGAGTACATGGGCAGCGACTTTGCGGGGTCGATGGAGGAAATGCAGAACTCTTACGCGGGACTTGAATCGACGATTGCCGGCTGGGAAGCCGACATGCAGGCAGCCTTCGGCGAAAAGTTTAATGAAAAACGCAAAGAGCAGATGCATGAGCAGATTGACTGGTACGAGGAAAACGGTGATGCGCTGAAAGAAATGTACGGCAAGGTCGGTGAGTACGAGGCTAACCTTATCGGCGAAAAAGAGCGCACAATGCGCGAGAGCATGGACGAGCTGCTGGAAAAAGCGGGCGAGATCCCGACAGGTGAGCAGATGAGTGATGAGCTTTATGCGGCTTTAGTCGATGCGCAGGTCAAGTACAACCAAAGTGACGCATACAACGATTACTTTGACAGTCAGTTATCTTTAATACAAACCACCCGTGATAAGCTTGTGTCAGAAGGGACATACCGTAATTTTGGATATGAGATGGCACAAGAATTTACAAAAGGTTATAATGCCGCACTGTCGGCGAGCATGGGCATCGGCGAAGCCGAGCCGAACGCAGCCCCGAGTGCAACACCCGAACCGATAGTATCCCCGGGGCCGCTGCCACCGCCCGCTTTTGCGTACGGCATCCGATCCGTGCCGTATGATGATTTTGCGGCGAGACTGCATCAGGGGGAGCGCGTGCTGACAGCAGCGCAGGCACGGTCCGCGGACATGGCCTCATCCCCGCAAGTCACTATTACAGGCAATACTTTTGTGGTGCGCGAGGAAAGCGACATAGATGCTATTGCACTTGCGCTTTATGAGCGTTTTGCGACGGCAAGCGCAGTCTACACAGGATAGTAAATTTATGAAACGTATTTTCAGTATCTTGCACGATGGCACCGAGTATCGCCTGCCGGTGACACCGGCATCCATCCGGCTGGACACCGGCATAAAAATCGATACCGCCGCTGTATACGGACTGGGCGATATAAATCTTGCCGGTGACCGCACGGCGGCAGCCGTCAGTATCAGCTCTTTTTTCCCGGCGCAGGCCTACGATTTTTGCATAGGTCAGCATCGGGATCCGTATGACTGGGTAAAAATTTTTAAAAAAATAATCAAAAAGAAAAAACCTGTACGTTTGATAATTTCCGACACGGCGATAAATATCCGTGTGCTGATAAAATCAATCGAGTACGGCGAGGATCCGGGCACCAATGATATTAATTACACATTGACACTTGTTGAGTATCGCCGCGGCATGGCGGCAGAACCGCGGCCGCAGGAGGATACGCCGTACACGCCGGAGACCTACACTGTCGTATACGGCGATACGCTGTGGTCAATCGCCCGCCGTTTTTACGGCAACGGAAAATTTTATAAAAAAATTGCGGCCGCAAACGGCATCCAAGACCCAAACATACTGGCCGTCGGGCAGGTGCTGCGACTACCCAAGGATTAAAGCATGTTGGTATTTTATGACAATAAAAATATTTCGAGTTTTGTGCAAAAAATAGTTGCGTCCGGCAGCAAATCGTCATGTGCCCGCACGCTGAGGCTGTCGATCGTCCAAAGTGCGACAGACAGCAGCCTGCCGCAAATCGAAATATCGACAGGTAAAAAATTGCAGTTTTCGGCGGACGGAATGGAATTTTTCGGCGTCGTATCGAGTGTCACGCGATCCACCGCGAGCAGCACGATAGATGTCACGGCGCAGGATTTTGGACTGTATATAAAGCGCAACACCGTGACGCGCAAAATCAACGGCATGACGCCCGCTGCTGCCGCAAAGGCTTTGTGCAAAGGTCGAGGGATCACTATAGGATACATGGCGGACTGCAACGGCTTCACATTTCGCCGCAACTTTTCCAATACATCGTTGTATAGCGCAATTATGACCGGCTACACGCTGGCGGCCGAAAAGACCGGACAGGTGTACCAAATGCTTTTTGACGGTGCGCTGATGACTGTCGTGCGGCGCGGCGAAATCATCGGCGGGACAATTCGGCCGAAAGAAAACCTACTGACAGCTACATACTCCGAAAACATTGAAAATGTCGTAAATAAGGTTTATATGTACGACAGTGACGGCCGCAGCGCCGGCACCGTGACAGGCGATACGTCCATCGGCATCATGGGACAGGCTATGACGATAACTGCCCAACGCGGCAGGGATGCCGCCGAAAAAATCATCCGTGATAAAAAAATCGCAAGATCCGGCACGGTCGATATACTCGGCAACGCCGAGTGCGTGACCGGAAACGCAGTTTTTGTTTACGAACCGTATACGGGGCTGTACGGAAAATTTTTTATCGATGCGGATACGCACACATGGGCAAACGGCAAGTATACAACAAACTTAACGTTAAACTTTGAAAATTTGATGGACGAACAGCAGGCGGGATCCGAGCTACAAAAGAGTAGCCGAAAAAAGCAGCAAAAAGCCGCCGAAAATCAGGCGGCGCAGGAAAGCAGTGAAAGCGGCGTGCCGGGCATGTACCATGTCGGACCCAACGGCGAGATCATCTACACATACCCGCCGCGACCGTAAAGGAGAAATTGCATTATGTTTCCTTACGATGAAATAATTGCGCAATTTGCAAAATGTATACAAAGAGATGACAGCGACAGCACCGTGCGCATGGCGATCGGCACGGTGCAGGCCGAAGATCCGCTGACCGTCCGCTCGGACGGGCTGGAGCTGGATGAGGCGGATCTGCGTATAGTCGCACCGCCGTATAAATCAATCGAGGCGGACAGCCTGACTTTCGGGCAGGGCGATACGGTCCTGCTGCTGACATCGGACGGGCAGACCTACTATATCGCCGGGAAGGTAAGGGACGGGCATGTCTGATAATATCTACCCTTTTTTGCACAATATACAATATTCCGAAACGCCGACGGATGAACTGCCGCTGTATGTGGATGTAAAATGGGACGACGAGCGGAGCTGCGCCGTACTCGGGGATGACGGCGAACCAATCCTTTGCACCGGTGCGGATGCACTGCACGGATGGATCATGCGTGCACTTTTGACCGACCGCTATGCGGACGAGCACTACTCGGCGGCCTTCGGGGCAGAGCTGCGCCGCCTTATCGGGCGGACATGGCAGCCGTCCACCCGCATGGCTGAAGCCCGTCGCTACATCGAGGACTGCCTGCTGCAAAATCCGTACATCAAAAGCGTGACGGTGGATGATGCAAGCCTGCACGGCAACGCACTGCACATCGCGTGCAGCGTGCAAACAATTTACGGCAACCTGACGGAGGAAATTAATGTTTGAAAACAAAACGTTTGAATCCATAAAGCAAAGCATAATCGATAAGCTTGCAGGCACGGCAGCCACCATCGAGGGCAGCTACACCGGCGATATCATCGCCGGAGCGGCGCTTGAAATCGAAAAGTTGTATGCCTATATAAACACCCTAAAATCAGCGATGTTTCCAAACGCTGACAGCGGAGAATATTTAGAAATGCGCTGCGCCGACTACGGAATCACACGGAAGCCTGCGTCGAAGGCCGTTGTCACGGTCGCCCTTTCGGCGGCATCGGCAGTGACGCTGCCAAAGGGCACATTATTGCAGTCGCAAAGCACGGGGTTAAACTTCAGCCTGACGGCCGCCGTATCACTTAAGGCAGGCGCGAAGGCGACCGCCCAGGCGGAGTGCACCACGGCGGGCGCAGTTACGCTGCCTGCTAACGACCTGCTTCCGGCGGCCGTGATAAAAGACCTGACGGTCACAAACTCAAAAGCTTCCACCGGCGCAGATGCGGAAACCGATGCCGAGCTGTACAGGCGGCTGCAACTACGGCTGCGGTATGCCCCCGGCTGCGGCACGGCAGCGGACTACCGCCGATGGGCTTTAGAGGTGCCCGGCTGCGGCTACGCAAAGGCGAGCACAAACGCCGCCGGGAAAATAGTCGTTGTTGTCACGACACCGACCTTCGGCGCGATGGACAACGCCACTCATCAAAGTGTAATCGATAACATTAACGCAAAACGGCCGCTGGGCGCATCAGTGCAAGTTTTGGCTGCGCTTAACGTTGCAAAAACGCTTACAGCGACTGTGGATCTTTATGATGGTTATACGATAGATATAGTGACGGCGGTATTTAACGATAGTTTGAAAAAGCACGTCGGAGAAATCGCTTTTGACGGTGAAACCGACAAACTGACAATTGCACGTATAACCTATCTTTTGATGGCTACACCGGGCATAAAGGACGCTACCGCTGTCAAAATCAACGGCAGTACGGCAGACCTTGACATATCATCGTCCGTGCCGACTTTTACAGTGACGCTGACGGCCACGGACAAAGACGCAGGCAGTAAAACATGACCAATCCTACCACCAAACGCAAAAAATTTTACTGTGCGGCCGTCTACACATCGGATGCATACGTGCTGGACGTGACAGACGCAATCGCGGCCGCGGGCACCGAGCCCGCATGGAAAGATGCAGAGACCTTTAAAAAACAGCTTTTTGCAAAATCGGTAAATGCCGACGGCTATGCACTGTGGGCGGAGTATATCGGCGTACCCAACACCGTCATGCCCGCCGATGAGGACGTATCCGCGCTGACAGACAAACTGCAAAGCACGGGTGATTTTACACGTGCTGCCATCGATGCCCTGATAGTCACAATCATGGGCAAGGCAAAGTACACGCTGACAGAAAATGTCAATACGTTAACAATCGTTTTCCCGGCAGGGTCCGACACGGTCGGTATCGCAAAACTGCGCAGTGCAGTCAACCGCATCCGTCCGCTGCATGTCACTGTGGACATCCATGCGGATACCAACGACAAACCAGTAACATAAATCGAAAGGAAATAATTTTATGCCGACTATAGACATCATCATCCGAAACAAAACCGCAAGCGCGGTAAACCCGCCCCACATCGTGTGCGGCAACAGTGACTATAATGTAAAATTTGATTTTGATGAAGAGTGGCAAGCGCACAACAACAAAATCGGCGTTTTTGCATATAACCGTTGCGGCGAATGGCAAAGCGAAAAAGTCCTTTTTGAGGGCGATACCTGCCCGGTGCCGGCGCTGCATGGTGTGCGCAGCGTGTGGATCGGCGTGACAGCCGGAGACGTCCGGACATCCACCCCGGCGGACGTGCACTGCCGCATGGGTGCAACGGATTTTTCGGATGCGCCCGAAAAGCCGTCAGCCGATATATGGGGACAAATCCTTGCCAAACTTGACAGCATCGGTACAGGCGGAGCAGCCCCCGACTGGGCGCAAAATGACCCTGACGGCGAGGGATATATTAAAAACCGTTGCGGCGGGTATGACAACGTGCAGCCAAGAGAATCTGATCCTTATAATATGAATTGCACAGCGGGTCAAGTTAACACGGGCGCAGGTACTATAGCACTTTTCACTCCATCTGTGGGAGACATTATGTCGGTTACTGTAGAAGGTAACACAAAAGAATATACAGTGCAAGAAGGAACTTGGGGTAGCGAGTCGGTTTTGTGGTTCGGTACGTTAAATCCGTCAAGTATTACGGATGACGATAGCTACAATGCTTTTGCGTCTGGTGATAAATGGTTCGTAATGCTGGAGGGCTATAATAGTGAAGTATATCTTGACATATACTACGGGTCGAACTCTGAGTTCGATGGAAAAACAGTATGCTTCGTTCAGCGCGGCTTTGTTAGCGTCCCAGTCAAAATAAGAAGAAAATACCTTGACGTTGACGAAACTACAATTAAAACTACAGAGAAAGGTGCATTATATCGCGCGTCAATGACAGGCGAAGTTGATACACTTGGAGCAAATGCTACAAATCTTGGAGTACAAATAGGCGCAATTGGTAAATTGTCCCTTTCTGTGGGTAACAACACAAAAGCGACCGGAAGTTATTCAGTCGCATTTGGCGATTCGACAGAATCCGGTGGAATTGCTTCTGCTACTTTTGGTAACAACACTAAAACGACTGGATTATATGCCACCGCGTTTGGTAACAGAACAAAAGCAACAGGGAAACAGTCCGTTGCTTTTGGAGACAATACAGAGGCATCGAACGAAAGTACGGTCGCATTCGGATATTACACAAAAGCAACAGGGAAATGGTCTGCCTCTTTTGGTTATTCGTCAACTGCATCGAACGAAAATACGGTTGCCTTTGGAAACCGCGTAAAAGCGTCAGGTGTTTGCTCCGCTGCTTTTGGTTACGGAACAAAAGCAGTGAAAGAAACGCAGTTCGTCTGCGGACTGAATAACGAAGAAGATACTGCAAATCGCTATAGGTTTATAGTGGGTATTGGCACTGCTAACACGAGCAAGAATGGTTTTGCTGTAACTACAAAAGGTGAAATTGTCATGCCTGACCCGAACGCGACATCTACAACATACATGAAAGCTCGGTTTAACTCTGACGGAACAATAACACTGTCACCTGTCGCGAATCCAACAACATCGTACACAACAGAATGCACAGCAAACCGCGTCACGGCGATA
>ERZ808278.435-NODE-435-length-28066-cov-24.337582_pt1 | contig 28066 bp, 24 predicted proteins | sample MGYA00521239_ERZ808278 | MGnify/ENA primary metagenome ERZ808278 (study PRJEB31516, sample SAMN03275600) | gut metagenome | biome: mammalia-associated habitat; material: feces | host: Papio cynocephalus | place: Kenya | collected 2012-07-17 ... | reverse complement strand
TCTGATTTCTCTGATGATGTGGCATTATCGCTTGCTCCTTGCTTGCCGTCGGATTTCTGAAGAGAATTTCGGCTGCATTCGGAAGAGTTCAAGCAAGCTTGACTCTCCTCTCGTTTGCACGAAATTTGCAAATCCGCCGGAACGCCTGACGGACTCTGTGATTCAGTCTCTTTGTTGCTTGCTGAATCTTCCTCTTTTTTATTGCTCGTATCTGCAGAATCTGCAGAAGCCTTTTCGCTTGGCAACTTGAACTGTAGGGAGTCGTCCATATTCTTATAAAGCTCGTTGAGCAGTTCGGCAAGCTCGTCTATGAGAGCCTTGTCTGCAATCAGCGACTCGTTGTTGCGAGCCTTGTCGGTCAATACCTTGAACTTCTGAGGAATGATGCCAGCTGCGATAAACTCTTTCTCGAAACCATTATATACATCGTCGTCGGTACGAGGATCGAGACCTCTTGTCACGAGGAGCATACGGTTCTCGGAGAAGACGATGTCGTGGAGGAGTTTCTCAATCTTAGCCTTTTCATCAGAATTATCCGTGAGATTCGTATGAGCACTTTCAGCAAGCAGCTTGTCAACCTCTGCTCGTTTCTCTCGGATGGTGTCTTGGTCTATCTCGATGATGTCGAAGAGTCCTGCAGAGCATTCTGCCTTGCCATACTTGATGAGCGAGAACTTCTCGTCATCGCCGAAATCATAGAAGGTATTTGGCTCTTCTGAGAATGGGGCAATCTCCTTGTACTTGGCGAGTAATTCCTTCACGGTGTTCACGCCTCGCTTAGCTACGTAATCGTAGTAATCGGCATAGTTGGCTTGTTCGTCAATGACATCACGTAGGTAATCCTCTACGAAGGCAGGAATCTTCTTGGCGGCGATGTAACCCTGCTGGAGGTCTATCTCGTGCTTGCCTTTCACTGGCAACCAAACGGTGTAAGCAGGATATGGGTCGTCACCCACACGACCTACACGCCCGCTGAAACCTAAGTCGCCCCAGGTGGCGAGTGCACAGATGTTGGTACATCCGTTCATGCGAAGTTCAAAGTCTGGGATGGCATCGAGATTGAGGTCGCTGGCAAGGAGTTGCTTGGCGATGCCGTCGATGGCACCCTTTGGCAAGCAGATGCCCAAGCGACAGGTGTCGGCACCGGTACAACAAGTCAGGTTGGTGACAACCACAGGATAATCCACTTGATATACACCCAACTTCTTGAAGAAGGCGTAGATGTTAGGGAGATATTCCTCTGGGATGTTGCGCACCTGAATCTGTTCCTTCTTGGTGAAGCGAATCACGTCGTTGCCATAGTTGCCTAAGTATTCGGCTACCTCGGCGAAGAAATCAGTCGAGTTGTTGCCGTGCTTCAATGGGATGTAAGCATACCATAGGTTCTCCTTCAGTCCCTCGGCATTGGTCTGCTTGTGGGCGTAACGCTGTTTCCAAATGTAGAATGCCTCGACATCAAGGAAGTCTTCTTCTACATTTGAATTCTTCACTCTTCGTTCTTCACTCTTCACTTCAGTCAGTGGAGCGAAGGCTGGCTTGTGATGCTCCAATGGCAATGCTGGAGCAGAGAAATCAATTGAACCATCTTTCTTAAGTGCTTCAAACTCTTCAAGATACAATCGCTTGGCTTCTTCGCTGCCATACTTGTAGAATACATATCTCATACGAGCTTTGTGGCGGTTGCGTCGGTTGCCATACTTGTGGAACCAGTTCTTCAAAGCCTTGGCTGCACGGTAGAGATCTTTCTCTGGCAGGAAGTCGAATACCTCCCATCCGGTGTGGGCGTTGCTTGCCGCACTACCAGCGATGAGCACACGGAAACCACGCTGGCCGTCCTTGATGCGAGCCTGCAAACCGAGGTCGGCGATGTAAGAATAGTTGGCGTTCTTCACACTGGTGTCGATTGCCACCTTATACTTACGAGGCATCGTGAAAGAATCCTTCTCGGCGATGAGGCGAGAGGTGAGTTCCTCCACGTATGGATAAACATCGAACTCTTCGTCAGAGGTCAGTCCGCTACGGTCATCCACCATCATGTTTCTTACGGTATTACCACCGCCGCCAGCGCTGGAGATGCCCACCTTCTCCAACTTCTTAAGAGCTGGGATGGCATCCTCGATGTCAACATTATGAATCTGAATCTCCTGTCGGGTGGTGACATGGAGGTGCGAGGTGGAGAGCTGATGACCCACGAAAGCAATCTTGGCGAGTTGCTCAGGAGTGACGAGACCGCCGGCACAGCGAAGGCGCAACATATAGTGCTGGTTCTTGCGCTGCTCGTAGATACCCATAGGCACACGGTTGGATTTCAGCTGTCCTGCCTGAATCTCGCCCGCCTTGAACTGGTCGATGAGCGACTGGGTGTAGTCCAAGTCTCCATTTAATGTAGAAGGTATTCTGTACATGTTTTTGTATTTTAAAATTTATGCTTTTGCCCTTGCAGGGCGAAATAGCCGTTGCTTTTGACCTAGGGCGTTGCCCTAGGCTAGGAGCTTTTGGGCTTTCAGCCCGCGTTTTCGTCAACAAAGTGAACTTCTTTATCCACCACTTCTCCATTCAAGACCTTGAAGGAGTTGAGGTGAATCTGTCCGTCGAGCAATGAGATGATGGCATAACGAATGTTAGGGTCGTTAGCCAGTCTCAAGTCTTCTTGCGATGGGCGAGAAGGGGAAGCAGGGTGGGAGTGCCAGTTGGCGAGAATCTTCAAGCCCTTGCTACGAGCATATTTCAGTGCAGCAAACTGGTCTTTCGGAGCAAAAGAGAAATGCTCTTCGCTATGGTCGATGTTCTCCATCCAATAGCTCTCGGTCACCACATCGTCCTTGCCAAGAAGAAGTCCGCAACTCTCGATGGGTGCGTCCTTCTTCGCTTGCTTGATGATAACCTGTATTACGTCGTCGTTAATCTTCATATCTATCTGAATAACTTAACATTTAACATTTTACACTTAACATTGACTTTAGTGATGCTTCAAGTCGCAGGCAGCCTGCTCGTAGTCGATGAGATGGTCGATGGTAGGGTGGTCGCCGCAAATTTCGCATGATGCACGTTTCTTTACCTTGATGGTGCGGAAGTTCATCGTCTTGGCATCGAAGGTAAGCAAGCGGTCGGTGAGGAGTTCGCCTACGCCTAGGAAGTACTTCAAAGCCTCGGCTGCCTGGATGGTTCCGAGCATACCAGCGATGGCTCCTAACACGCCAGCTTGGCTACAGGTAGGTACTGCTCCTGCTGGAGGTGGCTCCTTGAAGAAGCAGCGATAGCAAGCTGTGCCTGGAAGATGGGTGAATGTTTGTCCTTGGAATCTTAGGATGCCACCATGTGAGAATGCCTTACCTAAGCGGACACAAGCATCATTGATGAGGAACTTCACAGGGAAGTTGTCTGTTCCGTCGATGACGAAGTCCCATGGCTTGATGATTTCCTCTGCATTGTGTGAGTCGAGGAAGTCATGGTAGGTGGTCACCTCTACATCCGGATTGATGGCTATCATCTTCTCCTTGGCACTCTCGACCTTGGGAACACCTACATCCTTGGTGAAGTGGATGACCTGTCGTTGCAAGTTGCTCAAGTCAACAACGTCTGCATCGACGATTCCGATGTGACCTACACCGGCTGCGGCTAAGTATAAGGCTGCTGGAGCTCCAAGACCGCCAGCACCTACGATGAGCACCTTGGCGTTGAGGAGTTTCTCCTGACCTTCGAGACCGACATCCTGAAGGAGAATGTGACGGCTGTATCTTTCGATTTGTTCTTCTGTTAAGTCTATCATCTTTTTATTTTTTTTTATTAAGGATATCATTCTTTGTTTGAGTCTTACTTATGGTTAAATTCCTTACTTTATTATATATTATGAAAGTTTTTGAGTTTTACCTTTGTATATTGACAAATGATATCTTTAGTATTAATAAACTTTGTTCTGGGAAATTTATTGTACATTCTGACACCTTTTTGTAAGGAAAAATATCAGAAAGGCAATCTACTAGCTCTCTATATAGCAATTCTCTAGTAATTAAGAACTGCTCTTGAATTAGCAAGCTCCACCGCCCATAAAGTAGAGAAAGTCTATGCGATCGCCCTCCTTCAGCTGAATCTTCTCATAGTCTTCTTTCTCTACGAATTCCTCGTTCACCTGGATGGTTACCATCTCTGGTTGGAACACTTTGTTAATCTTGATGAGTTCTGCCAATGTCAATGGAAGTGTCACTTCCTGCTTTTCGTCGTTTACAATAATCTGTGCCATAATCCTATATTTTTATTGTTATTATTATCTTGATGAATCATTGAATTAGAAAGCAATTATTACTCATTGTTTTCTGGGTGCAAAGGTACTGCGTTTTTGCGAGCTACACCATACCACCCAGGGGGTATTTCGTATCGCATCTATATAGTATAAAATATACCATATATTAGGTAGAGGAAGTTTGGAGAAAAGTTAGAAATGAGGAGTTTGAAGTATTTGAGGTGTTGATAGAGGGTGGGGTAAGGCTAAATAGTGTTGGGGCATAAAAAAAGGAGCGATTAGTTTTAACTAAAGGCTCCGTTAAGGTATTTCTTGGTGAGTTCGTGTTTGGGATGCTTGAAGACTTCCTCTGCACTACCTTCTTCTATTACTTCGCCGAGATACATGAAGATGACGTGGTCGGCGATGCGTAGTGCCTGGCGAAGAGTGTGGGTAACCATCACGATGCTATAGTCTTTCTTCAATTCGGTGAAGAGTTGCTCAACCTTCTTGCTGGAGATTGGGTCGAGGGCAGAGGTGCTCTCGTCGGCAAGGAGATAGCTAGGTTCTACAGCAAGGCTGCGCGCAAGGCAGAGGCGTTGTTGTTGACCACCGCTCAACTTGGCAGCTGGGCTCTTCAAGCGATCCTTTACTTCCTCCCAAAGACCTACGGCTCTCAAGTAGTGCTCCACGATGCTGTCCAGTTTCTTCTTGTTTCGGATGCCATGGATGCGACAACCATAAGCTACGTTGTCGTAGATGCTCATTGGGAGAGGGCATGGACGCTGTGGTACAAGACCTATGTTACGACGAAGCTCAGACAACTTGCTGCTGTTGGCAATAAGAATGTTGTTGTCGCCGAGGTTCACCTCGCCGTTCATCTTCAGACCTTCCACACGGTCGTTGAGGCGGTTGAAGGTACGGAGGAGAGTTGACTTACCGCAGCCAGAAGGACCGATGATGCAAGTGATCTTATTCTTTGGTATGTTCACATTGACATTTTTTAGAATCTGTGCGCCATTGATATAGACATTCAAGTTCTTGGTGTCGAGTTGTGCCTTGGTATCGTGCGCAAATTTAGCATCTACAGTGAATGGGTTGCTCTGTGAGTAAGCAAACTGGTGCTGAGCCAAACCATTGCGGCTGCTAGTGACACCAAATGAACGGTTGATGAAACCTGTCCAAGCCTGAGTGAGTGTTGCTGCGATTGCGTTCATATTCTTTGTCTCCTATGTTTTTATGATGAAAGCCTTAGTTTACATATAAAATTCTCTATATAATAATTAAGGTGTAATCACCAAGTTGTTTGACTTCTTGTTTACGGTTGCAAAGGTACGGCGAAATCCGTATTTCTGAAATACCTATTGTGGTGTAATCGCATACCTAAAGTTTGGTATATTTTTCTCTATATGACTCATACTTTTGATTTAGCCTTTCTTTACTACCTATAATATGGTATATGAATCGTATGATTGTGGTATTGTTTATTTGTAGTTATCTTTGTACTTTTGCAAGCGAGTTTCTACACTTGTAGATATGTTCCGGCTGGATGTTTTACATATCTCTTCTTTTTTGGGTGGAGAGTAATTAAGGTATATAATATATAATTATAGGTATATAATAATAGTAGATATGAGAAAGAAAATTCTTACAATATTGATGATTGGTTCTACCTTGTTGCTAGCTAGTTGCGGTAGCAAGGGTGAAGTGAAGCGAGATACCAATGGGAAGCAGGTGCTGAGTGGATATATCACGTTGTCTGGTGCATTTGCCCTTTATCCCTTGGCGATACAGTGGGCGGATGAGTTTCATCGGCTTCATCCTGAGGTGGATGTTGACATTTCTGCAGGTGGAGCAGGCAAGGGAATCACGGATGTGCTTGCAGACCAAGTTGACATTGCTATGGTGAGCCGTGAATTGAAAAAGGCGGAGAAGGAAAAAGGTGCAGTGGAGTATGCCGTGGCTAAGGATGCCGTGGTACCAACCATCAATGCCAACAATCCTGTTTACCAACAGCTCTTGAAGACAGGGTTGAGCAAAGAGCAAGCAATTGCAATTTGGGAAGGCAAGGAAATAACAATAGGTAAAGGAAAGGCTAAACTCAATGTCTATACCCGAAGTGATGCCTGTGGAGCAGCCGAGACCTGGGCTGCCTTTCTCGGCAAGAAACAAGAGGACTTGAAAGGCACGGGTGTGTTTGGAGACCCCGGTATTGCCGAGACCCTTCAGAAGGATGTGAACGGCATCGGTTTCAACAACATAGGCTACGCCTATAACGACAAGACGCATAAGCCAACCAAAGGCATCGCTATAGTTCCGATAGATGTTAATGGAAATGGCAAGGTAGATCCCGATGAGAATTTCTACGATAATCTCGACCACTTGATGGAAGCGATAGCGACAGGCAAGTATCCTGCTCCGCCCGCCCGAAATCTCTATCTCGTGACGGCAGGCAAACCGAAGAACCCTGTGGTCGTAGAATTTCTGAAGTATGTAAGGACGAAAGGGCAGAGACTGAACGGTCCTGCAGGATTCGTACATATATAAGAAAAAGGAGGGCGTGTCATAAGTCCTATTGGGGGTGCAGGCAAGGACGGGCTGAAAGTTCAACAGCACCTAGCCAGGGCATCGCCCTGGGCTAGGTGCTGTTCGCCCTTTCAGGTCGCATTACTCGATGACTACGAGTGCGTCCTCTTCGAGCACAGCCTGACCAGGCTTCACGCAGATAGCGGTAACCTTGCCATCTTTCTCGGCTTCGATGTTGTTCTGCATCTTCATGGCCTCAAGAACGACAACGGTGTCTCCAGCCTTTACTTCCTGACCCACGGTTACTTCGATGCTGGTGATAGTACCAGGGAGAGGTGCCTTCACGGCGTTGGCAGCGTTGACATTGGCAGCGGAAGTAACCTCAGCATCATCAGATGCAGCGGCAGGCTGACCAAGCACTACTTTCTTCTTCTCAGGCTCAGCTTCTTGTTCCATCTCAACCTTATAAGCCTCGCCATTCACGTTCACGTTTGCGATGTTACCCTCAACACCCTCAATCTGAACCTTGTATTCTTTTCCGTCGATTGTATATTTAAACTCTTTCATTTCTATTTCTTATGGTTTTGCTGTTAAACTCAAGAACTTGGCGTTCCACATCGTCTGACGTGGCTGAATCGTGATGATGCCAGGCTCCTTGTCGTGTACGTTATTGCCCTGGTACTCATAGAGTGCCATGGCAATCGCAGCATAAATATTCTTGTCCATTATAATTTATAATTTATAATTTATAATTTACATCGGCATACAGCCATGCTTCTTAGCTGGCAAGCTCTGGCGCTTGGTAGCGAGCTGAGCCAAACCACGGCAGATGCGGAAACGAGTGTTGCGAGGCTCGATGACATCGTCGATGTAGCCATACTGAGCAGCCTGGTATGGATTAGCAAACTTCTCGGTATATTCCTCTTCCTTCTCTGCCAAGAACGCCTTCACGTCCTCGCCAGCTTCCTTCTTAGCCTTAGCTTCCTTACCGCAGAGGATGGCAACGGCACCGCTGGCACCCATTACGGCAATCTCAGAGGATGGCCATGCGAAGTTGAGGTCGGCACGCAATTGCTTGCAACCCATCACGATGTGGCTACCACCATAGCTCTTGCGCAATGTGATAGTAATCTTTGGCACGGTAGCCTCGCCGTAAGCGTAGAGCAACTGAGCACCGTGCTGGATAACGGCGTTGTACTCCTGACCTGTACCTGGCAAGAATCCTGGTACGTCAACGAGAGATACGATAGGAATGTTGAACGCATCACAGAAACGTACGAAGCGAGCTGCCTTGCGGCTAGCATTTACGTCGAGCACACCGGCATAAGCTGCTGGCTGGTTAGCTACGACACCTACACTCTGACCATTGAAGCGAGCGAAACCTGTGATGATGTTCTTGGCGAACTTAGGCTGTACCTCGAAGAACTCACCGTTATCGGTCACGGCCCCAATCACCTTGTACATATCGTAAGCCTGGTTAGGATCCTCAGGAATAATCTCATTCAGAGAGTCGTCCATGCGGTCGATAGGGTCTGTGCACTCTACGCGAGGAGCTTCCTCTGTATTATTGCTAGGGATGTAAGAAAGCAAAGACTTGATCATCTCGATAGCCTCTTCCTCTGTCTTGGCTGCGAAGTGGGTTACGCCACTCTTGGTAGCATGAACAGATGCACCACCGAGGTGCTCAGCGTCGATATCCTCACCAGTTACGGTCTTTACAACCTTAGGACCAGTCAAGAACATATAAGAAGTCTGCTCCTTCATAATGATGAAGTCGGTCAAGGCAGGAGAGTAAACGGCACCACCGGCGCAAGGACCCATGATGGCAGAAATCTGTGGGATGACACCAGAAGCGAGGATGTTGCGCTCGAAGATCTCGCCGTAACCAGCGAGTGCGCAGATACCCTCCTGGATGCGAGCACCACCAGAGTCGTTCATGCAGATAACAGGTGCGCCCATGGTCATAGCCATATCCATCACCTTGCAAATCTTCTGTGCCATCGTCTCAGAAAGTGAACCGCCGTTAACGGTGAAGTCCTGAGCATATACATATACCAAGCGACCTGCGATAGTAGCACTACCTGCTACGACACCATCGCCGAGGTATTGTTTCTTCTCCATGCCAAAGTTGGTGCAACGATGCAACTTGAACATATCGTACTCTTCGAAACTGCCAGCGTCAACCAACATTTCGATACGCTCACGAGCGGTATATTTGCCACGTGCATGCTGCTTCTCGATGGCCTTTTCGCCACCGCCAAGACGAGCCTGTTCGCGCTTAGCGATCAGCTCCTTAATCTTTTCTATTTGTTTGCTCATAATTATTATTATGTATTGTTTTCTTTGTTCAACTTTAAATGAGTAGGAATCTCTTCTTTTTGGGAAAGGAGAGCCCTATAAATGGCAGACGTGAAATCTGCCATTGCACAATTCGAGTGCAAAGATAAGAAAAAAACCGCAGATAGCGAACTATCTGCGGTTAAATATTACGAATTATATTAAAATATGTCCATTTTTGCTTCGAGAAAGTTCTTCATTTCCATCAGCTTTTTCCTTGTTCGTACAAGAATTTGCTAAAATTCAATGAGAATCCTACTATTTAGTTGTCTGCCTGTCAAGTAGTTTGGCACGGCATATTGTTGGTTGGTTACATCAGTCACCCAGTAATAACTGTTCACGTTGTCAATTCCGAACAGATTGAGGCAATCTACTCCTAGCCAGATATTCTTGAACACACTCTTCTTGGTACCCTTGCTGTTGTCAACCAATCGGTAGCTCATGCCGATGTCTGCTCGTTTGTAGGCTGGTGCCCTGAAGGTGTTGGTTTCCAACTCTCTGTGCGGTGTGGAAAATGGTAAGCCATCCGCCAAGGCTAGTTTCAGTGACATTCTCCATCTTTCTGTCCCTGGGAAATAGTCGGTGAAAAATAGGTTGACGGCAAATCGTTGGTCGGTAGGCATTGGTACGCTTCTTCCGTTGAGATTCATCTTGGTACTCATCAGCGAGAGACTTACCCATGAGTCTGTACCTGGTACAAACTCGCCATAGAGTTTGAAGTCGATGCCGGTGGCATGTCCTGTAGCTCTGTTTTCTCCATAATACACCACTTTCACATTGTTGACAGAGTATGGTATCAAGTTTCCTAAAGCCTTATAATATGCTTCTGTGGTGAAACGGTAACGTTGACCGTTGATGCGGAACCGATAGTCGTATCCTGCAATGAAGTGTATGCTTCGAGGACTCTTGATTTTCTCGTTGAGCGTAGCGTAGGTGATGCCGTTGACTGTAGATGTATCTCGTAGCTCTTTGAAGAAAGGAGCTTGGTAGTAGAGTCCTGCAGCTAGTCGCAAGGTTGTGTTCTCGCTGTAGGCAGGGATGATGCCTAGCGATACTCGAGGGCTGAAGATGGTCTCTCGGTTGAAGTTCCAGTGGCTCATTCGAACACCGTAGTTCAGGGTGAAATGGGTATGACCGCCCTTGCTGGTGAATCGATATGTATCTTGGAGGTATGCTTCCATTCTGTTGCCATCGAGTGTGTTGTCTGCCTTCATGGAGTATATCATGTAGAGCTCCTTGCCATTGTGGGGCACGCTATATCCTGCACTATCTCGCATCTCATATTCCACCGTCTTTTCCGTAATGTGCTCCTTTTTGAAGGTATAAGCCGCTTCCAAATCGTGCTTCTTGGTCTTGTGCTTGAGTACTAACTTGGTGCTCAACACCCTTGCTGACAAGTAATTGCGTGTGTGCTCGAAGTAAGTGCCAACTCCTAAGTTCTCGGAAGTTTCTGTTTGGTCGAGCCAATATTGTCCCTGTATGTCGTATTTTTCTTGTTCTTTTGTGTAGAATGCGCTTCCAAGGAGCGAGATACTGGTCTTGGCTGTGATGTTGCGAGTGATGCCCAATGTCCCAAAGTAAGTGAGGAACCTATCTTTCTCCTGACCGTCGAAATATACTTTGAAGCTCTTTACATCTTGTTGGGTGCCGAACGTTGTTTCTCGATCCTTCGGTGTGAAGTTATAATGGTTGTCTGAGATGTTTCCGATGAAATCTACTTTCCATCGTTTGTTAGGATGGAAGCTTAGATATGTCTGATAATCCAGGAAGTTTGGTTTGTATTCTCCCTTGGTGTCGGTGGTTCCTAGCAGATAGCTGTTAGTCTTGTATCTCAAACTGTTAAGCCATGAAAGCTTCTTTGTTCCGAAGCCAAAGTAGGCATCTGCTCCTAACAGGCTGGCGGAAATTGTCCCTTCGGTTTGTAGTTTCTTGCTTCCCTTTGGTTGGAGGCTCTTGTAAGTGATATCGAGCGCAGAACTCATCTTGTCTCCGTATTTTGCGGCATATCCGCCTGTGGAGAATCCTATCTTATCTACCATGTAGGGATTGATGATGGACAAACCTTCTTGTTGGCCGCTGCGGACGAGGAATGGGCGATAGACTTCCACATTGTTTATATATACGGAATTCTCATCGAAGGCACCTCCTCGAACATTGTATTGTGAGGAAAGTTCGTTGTGTGTGCTGACACCAGCTTGTTGTTGTATCAAACTTTCAACTCCGTTTCCTGAAGCGGAAGGAGATAGTTTCGCGTCCTCAACTTTCAGCTCCTCGGTTTGACCTGTTTGTATTTTTTGTCCTGTGACCTTCACTTCAGCCAATGTGTTTTCATCTGTGTATAGCACCACTTGAAGGGTTTGTTTTCCCTTTGGCTTTCTAAGTATTCTTACTTTTGGCTTATAGCCTATCATGGTGAACTTAACTACTACACTGTCAGCTGATTGTAGATGCATACTGAACTCTCCCTTTAAGGAAGTAAACGCAACTTTTCCTTGCTTAAGTACGGATACGGTGGCAAGCTCGACAGGGTTGTTGTCTTGATCTGTTACTTTACCTTGAAGCGTAAAGCCTTGTGCCATCATTTTGCAGGTGGCTAATAGGCATATGGTGATGATGAATAATCTTTGTCTCATAACCATAAAAACGTACATTCTGACGATTTATTATAAAAATACCCAATGTTTGGTATTTGTATATCGCATTTTTTTAGTACTTTTGCAGTCAAATTAAAATTGATAGATAAAATTATGAAAAAACAGACACAGGCTATTCACGTGCCTTACGAGCGTCGAGACGCTTACGATTCATTGAGCATGCCGGTATATAATACATTGGCGTATGAATTTGATAATGCTCAAATTATGTCAGATGCCTTTACGGACAAAATCAAGGCTCCTGATTATTCTCGTGTGGAGAATCCTACAGTTACTAATTTGGAACGTCGTGTGGCTGCCCTTACTGGTGCATCTCATGCCACTGCTTTTAATTCTGGTATGGCTGCCATCAGCAACACGATGTTGGCACTGGCTTCCCAAGGTAAGAATATAGTTACTTCCAAACATCTCTTCGGCAATACTTTCGCTCTGCTTTTCAGTACATTGCGTCGATTTGGGGTGAAAACGCATCTTGTTGATCTCACCGACCTTGATAAAGTGAACGAAGCAATAGATGATGACACCTGTTGCATATTTTTGGAGATTATCACCAACCCACAATTGGAAGTGGCAGATTTAAAGGCTCTTTCGGATTTGGCTCATGCCAAGAATGTGCCTTTGGTGGCAGACACGACTATCATTCCTTTTACTCAGTTCTCAGCCAAGGAACTTGGTGTGGATATTGAGGTGGTTTCTAGTTCCAAGTATGTCAGTGGAGGCGCAACTTCACTGGGTGGTCTAGTCATAGACTATGGCACAGAATACAACAAGGACTTTGCCAAGCGTCTTTATGGCGAGATGTTATTCAACTTTGGTGCTTATATGACTCCGCAGGTGGCTTATATGCAGACTATAGGTTTGGAGACGTTGGATGCTCGTTATCGCGTACAGTCTTCCAATGCTTTGGAATTGGCAAAAAAAATGCAATCCCTTCCAAAGATTAAGCGTGTCAACTATGTCGGTTTGGAGGATAATCCTTACCATGAGTTGGCTGTTAAGCAGTTTGGAAAGACGGCAGGAGCAATGATTTGCATCGATTTAGAAAGTAAGGAGGCATGTTTTGATTTCATCAATAGTTTGAAACTGATTCATCGTGCCACCAACTTGTTCGACAATCGTTCCTTGGCGATTCATCCTGCCAGCACCATCTTTGGTGGATTCCCTGAGAAAATGCGAAAGAGTATGGATGTATTGGATACTACCATACGTTTTAGTATTGGCTTGGAGGATGTCGAAGACTTGTTCGAGGATATCAAGCAGGCATTGGGTTAAGTGAAGAGTGAAGAACCGAAGGGTGAAGAATTCTAATGAAATGAAGAATTCTTCCGCCTATATTTTATAATTTTAGAATTTAGATGAAATACAATTTTGATAAGGTGATAGACCGCTCTGGTAGTGGTGATCTTAAGCACGAGGCGTTGCTGCCACGGTGGGGGAGAAGTGACCTTCTCCCTCTTTGGGTCGCTGATATGGATTTCGAGACACCTTCTTTTATCACTGATGCTTTGAAAGCTCGCTTGGAACATTCTCTATTCGGATATACCGTGGAGCCTGAGGATTTTATGCCATCTATCATTGATTGGATTCATGACCACCATCAGTGGGATGTGAGGCGAGAGTGGATCAAGTTTATTCCAGGCATCGTCAAAGGTATCGGATTGGTGGTCAACGTGTTTACTAAGGAAGATGAGAAGGTGATTATCCAACCGCCTGTCTATCATCCTTTCCGACTTACCCCAGAAGGCAATGGCAGGGAGGTGGTCTTCAATCCGCTCAAGATGCGTGAGGATGGTTACTACGAGATGGACTTCGACAACTTGGCGGAAGTGTATGATGATAAATGTAAGGTCTTGATACTTTGCAATCCTCACAATCCAGGGGGAATCACATGGGATAAAAAGACGTTGCTGCGATTGGCAGATTTCTGCTATGATCATCATCTGATTGTGATTTCCGATGAGATTCATGCTGATATGGCTATTTTCGGGCACAAGCATATTCCTTTTGCCTCTGTTTCGGATAAGGCTCGTGACATCAGCATTACTTTCCAGGCTCCTACAAAGACCTTCAACATCGCTGGGTTGATAAGTAGCTATGCCATCGTTCCTAACGGGGAGATTCGTAAGAAATTCTATGGTTGGTTGGTGGCCAACGAACTGGATGAGCCAACGCTCTTTGCGCCGATTGCAACTATTGCTGCTTTCCGTCATGGTGAGGAGTGGCGTAAGCAGATGCTTGCTTATATAGAAGGAAATGTACGATTTGTGGAAGATTTTTGCCGTGAGCATATAGTGGGTGTTCGTCCTTTGCGACCACAGGCTTCTTTCTTGGTATGGCTCAATTGCCGTGATTTGGAACTCAACCATGAGCAGTTGCTTGACCTTTTCATAGACAAGGCTCATTTGGCACTGAATGATGGCGAGATGTTTGGTCTTGGCGGAGAAGGGTTTATGCGACTGAATGTAGCGTGTCCTCGCAGTGTCTTAAAACAAGCATTGGAACAATTAGCTGAGGCTGTTCAAAACTATAATCATATAAGGCAATGAATGACGATCAAAGGTTTTGGTATTTTATGTTTATTACGGTTACCTGGATGGCTTCGGTAGCGACAGCTTTCTTTTTCGTGAAGACAGGTGTGATTCACATGATGTTGCTGGCATACGGCTTTTATCCAGGCGCATATTTTTGGAGTAGGGACATCGGCAAGAATCTGAGTACGATGAAACGTGAAACGGCTGTCCTTGGTTTTATGCTGGTCTTTCCTGCAATATTTGCCAAGAGTGCCGAAGTGACGACGTACCAATATTTCTTGGGTGTCGGTATCGGCGACTTAGTAGGATATTTTATATTGAAACTTTGGGGTAAATATCCCTTCCCAAAAGATAAATAGAAGAAAAAGCGGTAGTTGCAAAATCTGGCAACTACCGCTTTTGTATGATATGAGAGCAACTCTCTTTGGTTGCCTCTGTTTTTTGGGGCATCCTCTTGGGAAAACTTTATAACAATTTCGTGAAAGCCTCGGCAGTCTTGCCTGTATATACCTTGACATCGCTGATTGGCTGATAGTCGAAGTCCTTGAAGGTAAGGAGTTGGACGGCGGCAAATTGATGATCGTCTGAGAGGCAAGCTTGCAACTTGGCATTGCCCATTCCGATGGAGGAAACGGACAGGTTGTTTATGGTAGCTTCCATGCTCTCTGGGGAAGTAGAGAGGAGTTCCTCCAATTTCCTGCCATCCTCAACGGAATATTCTTTCTCTTTTATCTTGATTACACTGTTGGTTGGCTTGTAGATGAGTTTAGTACTCAATCCCATGAAACTCTTCTTTACTTGAATATCTTCGAGTGACATGACATAGTCACCCATTTCTAAATGATTGATCTTAGCCATATTGCTATAATCTTGATTACTTATTCTTTATCTATTGTTTATATTGAGCTGTTTTTTAGTATAGGGGTGTAAAGACTCCTGTCGTGTACGTTAAATGGTAACGGGCAAACGACAGACGTATCGTGTGAAAAACTTTCATACGATAGAATACTTGAAAAATAAAAGTGAAGAATAAGTGCTAACAACGGAGATGCCGCAGGCAAATGACATAATATTTGCTGGCGACATCAAAGCGGATGGGGACTGTTTCCTTGCGGAAAGTCTCCATTCCCCCCGACAAAGTAGCTAAAAGAGATGATAAAAATCGGGTTCTATTAAAAAGCAATCTACTTGCCGTTTTGTGGTTGCCGTGACAGCTTTGGATATTGCCGTTAGGCAATAGTCGTTGTGGGCGACTGCTACATATACGGTAGGCTAGCTGAGAGGCATCATCCAGTTGGGCTTCATGGTGGTTTTCCTTTTGCTCTACTTTCTGAACTCTATCCTCAGTTCTGCAATCTTGTGTAGAAGTTATGGCAGCTGACATCTTTCCATAGTTACCAAGAACCATGGATAAGATGAAGGCGACGTATAGTATCAGCTGTCTCATATCATTCTGAGGGTTATAAATGTTGTTATTGTTCTGCAAAGGTATGCGTAAAAAATGAAATTCCCAAACTTTTTGATAGGAAAATACAAATTTCCTATCAAAAAGTTTGTAGATTATATTTGATAATGCGCAAAAAAGGAAACAACTAATCTCCAAATGCAAGTTCCAATTGAGTTCCATGTGCTTTCTTTGCATATTTCGCCTTTACGTCATCCAAGAAAGCATTTACTCTATCAGGGTGGTTTTTTAAAAACCATTTTATATGGTTCTTAATATACTCATTCCTAATTTTAATATCATTCAAGTCATTTGGTATGCGCAACATCCTTTCATCAATGCTATCAAATCCATTAAAAGGGCGTTTTAATCTTTCTTTTGTCTGTTCGACGTATTCTTCGTTAAGTTCTATACCGATAGCTTCTCTGTTTAATTGTTGGCATACTCTAAGTGTTGTTCCGCTACCACTGAATGGATCAACAACTAGGTCTCCTTCATCGCTAGAGGCTAAAACCATTCTCTCGATAATTGCTTCTGGTTTTTGTGTAGGATGTGGTTGACGCCCTTTTTGGCAATAATGTATATGAGAAACCTCCCAAACGTCTCCTGGGTTAGCCCCTCTCATATTGTTGATTTTTCTGTAATATTTTTGAGGAATTCTAATGCTGTCTAGATTGAATTTATAACTAGCAGATTTGGAGAACATTAAAATATCATCATGTCTTGGCGAAAAACCTTTGGTTTTGCCAATTCCCTGAGTGTAATGCCAACTAATCCAATTCACAAAATTCATTTTTAAATCTTGTTCGAGTATTTTGTATAGATGGGAGATAAACCTAAAGCCTATGAACACATAAATGGTGCCATTCTCCTTGAGGATGCGATGGCACTCTGTGAGCCATTCTTTGGAAAATGATAGATAATTGTCGAAATTTTGTTGGTCACTTTTGTTACCATAGTCTTTGCCGACATTATATGGTGGGTCAGCAACTATCAAGTCAACGCTATTGCTATCAATATTCTTTAGCTCTTTCAAACAATCTCCTAAAATAATATTTGTCATTTTATCCATCCGTATTGTTGAGCAAGGGCAAGCCAATCCTCAAAAGTTCTTTTTGTTGATGAAAGATACTTGGAGTCTAGTAGTTTGCAAAAATCCCAAGTGGTTCTTTTTTCAAGATTTACATAATGAATGTCTCTGATTTGAAGTTGTCCAGTTCCTAATGCAGGGTTGTAACTTAAATCGGAATTACTTATATATTTTATATCATAAGCATTGTATTTTACTACTTCCATGATTCCATCCATTAACCCTGTTTGAGTATTCTTTTGGCAATAAACTTTATGCTTCAGAGAAAGTATTATAAATATAAAGTCAGCATCTTCAACATATGCAGACCTAATTCTTGCATATGATGTGATATTAGGTGATCTTCCAGACTTCTCTAAGTCTTCTGATGTGGCTTTTGAATCAACGTTTGCGCTAATAACAGACCCAAAAGTTGTCTTTTTCTTAAACTGAAGAATAATATCTGCCATTCCAAGGCGAGAGCAAGCTTCCGAATGGACTAGATTCCAAGAATTACCATTCTGATTGGATATATTTTCAAATAATTCGTCAGCCCAAGCCTCAACAATTGGACCTGCAATTTTATTGATGTTTTCCATCGGAAGCCCATGTCGTAGATTGGTATTTAAAATAATTTTGTTATCTCCATTTTTGATAGCTTGCTCAATGATTCCCTCGATTGATTTTATAACAAAGGCTGATGCTTGTGGATAATCGGAAGATTCTTTGGGCACTTTGAAGTTTTGTGTTTCGTAAGAGTTCATTTCTTTCTCCTTGTTTTTATGTTTGTAAAAACAAACAAAAACAGGACGTAGTTTTACTCTTGGCTACGCCTGTTCTGTTTCTGATGCAAAAATAGCAATTTTTTTGAATATATCAAAATTTTTTCCAGAAAAAGTGCAATTTTACTTTGTCAGTTGCTTCGCCATGTTCTCGGCTGCTCTTCTACCATCACCCATGGCGAGTATCACGGTGGCTCCACCTCTTACAATGTCACCACCGGCGTAAATTTCGGAAAGCGAACTCTGCATCTGCTCGTTGACAACGATAGTGTTCTTTCTGCCGAGTTCCAATCCCTCGATGCTCTGAGGTACGAGTGGGTTAGGACTCACGCCCACGGCCACGATGACTTGGTCGCAATCCAAGGTAACGGTCTCGCCTGTAGCCTTAGGACGGCGGCGCCCACTGGCATCAGGCTCGCCTAGTTGCATTACGTCGAGAACAACGGCTTTTACCGCTCCCTTTTCGTCAGCCTCGTACTCCTTCGGATTATGGAGCGTCAAGAAGTTGATGCCTTCTTCCTTGGCGTGCTTCACTTCTTCTAGTCGTGCAGGCATCTCAGCCTCGGAACGGCGATATACTAAAGTTACATCAGCACCGAGTCGCTTGGCTGTACGACAGCTGTCCATGGCGGTGTTGCCTCCACCTACTACCACAACTTTTTTGCCTAGGTTGATAGGGGTGTCGCTGTGAGGGTTGGCTGCGTCCATGAGATTGACACGAGTCAGATATTCGTTGGAGGACATGATGTTGAGTGCATTTTCTCCAGGAATGTTCATGAAGTTTGGAAGACCAGCTCCCGAACCCACAAAGATGCCCTTGAATCCTTGTTCGTTCAAGTCCTTTACGGAGACCGTCTTGCCCACGATACAGTCGGTGATGAATTTTACCCCCATTTTCTGTAGATTCTCAATCTCGACATCTACAATGGCGTTAGGAAGGCGGAATTCAGGAATGCCATACTTCAATACACCGCCAATCTCATGCAATGCTTCAAATACCGTGACATCGAACCCTTTCTTTGCCATGTCGCCAGCAAAACTCAAGCCTGAAGGACCTGAGCCAACGACTGCCACCTTGATGCCATTCTCGGCTTCTTTGTCAGGGACAGAAATATTGCCGCTTTGTCGTTCGTAGTCGGCAGCGAAACGTTCCAAATAGCCGATGGCTACGGCAGGTCTGTTCATCTTGAGGTGAATGCACTTGCTCTCACATTGTTTTTCTTGTGGACATACACGTCCGCAGACGGCAGGTAGGGCAGAAGTGTTTTTCAAAACTTTGGCAGCGGCGAGGAATTGTCCTCGTTCGATATTCTTGATAAATGATGGGATGTTGATGCTGACAGGGCAGCCTTCCATGCAGGTAGGCTTCGGACAGTCGAGGCAGCGTTTAGCCTCGGTCAATGCCATTTCCTTGGTCAAGCCGATATTGACTTCCTCGGTACGAGTGGTCGCACGATAAACCGGGTCTAATTCTGGCATCTTGACTCTCTCGATGGTAGTGCGCTCCTTTGTTTTCATGGAATTGCGCAACTGCTTACGCCACTCGGAGTTACGGTCTGTTAGTTCAGTGATGCTCTCGGCTGTTGGCTCTACGTCCATGGCCACGTCTGTTGTCTCTTTCTTTCTGTTGGATTCGAGAGTCGCAAGATGCTCCTCGAAGTGTTCCATCTCCTCACGCTCTGCATCTTTAAAGGTACCCATACGCTTGAACATTTCGTCCCAATCGACCAGGGCACCATCAAACTCGGGTCCGTCGATGCAGACAAATTTGGTCTTGCCTCCAATGGTTAGGCGGCATGCGCCGCACATCCCAGTTCCATCGACCATGATGGTGTTGAGCGACACATCGGTAGGGATGTTGTATTTCTGAGTCAAAAGGCAGCAAAACTTCATCATGATAGGAGGACCGATGGCAAACACCTTATCGATGTGTTCCTGATTGATGAGTTTTTCGATGCCGACCGTAACCACGCCTTTTTCGCCATAGCTGCCGTCATCGGTCATGATGATGAGTTCGTCGCTTGAAGCACGTACCTCATCCTCCATGATGACAAGCTCCTTGTTGCGACCTGCGATGACGGACAGCACTCGGTTGCCTGCCGCCTTAAGGGCACGCATGATAGGGAGCATAGGGGCTACGCCGACACCACCGCCTGCGCAGATGACTGTACCATAGTTTTCGATATGGGTAGGGTTGCCGAGCGGACCTACTACATCGTGAATCTTGTCACCCTCGTTGAGAACACAGAGTTTAGCGGATGACAAGCCGACTTTTTGCACTACCAAGGTGATGGTTCCTTTGGCTATGTCGGCATCGGCAATGGTCAGTGGCATTCTCTCGCTATTGGCATCCACACGAATGATGACAAAGTTTCCTGCTTTGCGGCTTTTGGCTATCAATGGTGCCTCGACATCGAAGCGATATACTTTCTCTGAGTATTGTATTTTTCTGATAATCTTGTTCATGGGTTATTCTTTTGGTTTTTATGTTGATTGTTTTTGTATGATTATATGACAAATGGTATTGGAATATCTATCTCCTTGGTTGGTAAATTGCGACTTCGAAAAACACAAAAGGATAACGTCGGCTGTATTTCTGGCAGCCGATGTTATCCTCGTACTAAATATTGTTAGCCGAATAGGCTAATGTTTCTATCAATGTCAGATAGATTTCTCTAAATCGTTTTTTATTCGAAGTTCTTGTCATCCAACATCTCGAAACCGCAGTAAGGTACCAATACCTTTGGTACACGGATACCTTCTGGAGTCTGATTGTTTTCCAAGATAGAGGCAACGATACGTGGCAAAGCCAAGGCTGAACCATTCAATGTGTGGCAAAGCTCAATCTTCTTGTCGTCAGCGTGACGGTAACGGCAATGCAGACGATTAGCTTGGTAGCTCTCGAAGTTGGATACAGAAGAAACCTCCAGCCAACGTTGTTGTGCAGCACTCCATGTCTCGAAGTCGTAGCAGATAGAAGATGTGAAACTCATATCACCACCACAGAGGCGGAGAATATGGTATGGCAACTCTAATTTCTTGAGCAATCCCTCTACATGGTCGAGCATTTCCTTCAAGGACTCGTAAGAATGACCTGGCTTATCGATACGTACAATCTCAACCTTGTCAAACTGGTGCAGACGGTTCAAGCCACGAACGTCCTTGCCATAGCTACCTGCCTCACGACGGAAGCAAGCAGAGTAGGCGCAACGCTTGATAGGGAGGTCTTTCTCATCGAGAATGACATCACGGAAAATGTTGGTGACAGGTACCTCGGCGGTTGGGATGAGGAAGAGGTTGTCGAGATTGGCATGGTACATCTGACCTTCCTTGTCAGGAAGCTGACCTGTGCCGAGACCAGAAGCCTCGTTGACCACATAAGGAGGTTGGATTTCCAAGTAGCCACTCTTGCGAGCTTCATCGAGGAAGAATGCCTCCAAGGCACGCTGGAAGCGAGCCATCTTACCTATATAGACTGGGAAACCGGCGCCTGTGATTTTTACACCGAGGTCGAAATCTACGAGGTTGTACTTCTTCAAGAGGTCCCAGTGACAGAGAGTGTCAGGACCAAGGTCAGGCTTAACGCCGCCTTCCTTTACGACAACGTTGTCGGCCGCATCCTTACCCTCAGGAACCTCGTCGCAAGGGATGTTAGGGATTTCGAGCAACTCGTTGGTCATATCTTGCTGAGCCTTCTCCATGATTTCCTCCAAGGCCTTGCCGTCTGCCTTGAGGGCTGCTACTTGAGCCTTAGCGGATTCTGCTTCCTCTTTCTTGCCTTCTTTCATCAAGGCTCCAATCTGCTTGGCAAACTGATTGGCTTGCTGTTTGTTGGTGTCTAACTTCTGCTGAGCCTCACGACGGATTTTGTCGTACTCCAATACTTTCTCCACGGCCTCGCGAGCATTAGGAAAATGCTTCTTCTCAAGGCCTTTGACTACACGTTCAGTCTCTTCACTGATAAGTTTAAGTGTAAGCATAAGATATGTTTTTTATTTAAAATTATATTTTGAAGGCAAAAGTACAAAAAATATTTGTTATAGCCAAGGTTTTCGCTTTTTTTTTTCATTATAAAACGAAGAAAGCCTGCTCTTGATAAGAGCAGGCTTCTATGTTGTTTGTTTGGAATAAGTTTTTCTAAAACTTTAAAAATTAAGCGTCAGCTTTCTTGGTCTTCTCAGCGTAAACCTCTGGAGAGAGAACTGAAACTGTGCTCTTGTCTTTGCGACCTTTGTGGAAGTAAACGATACCATCTGCCAAAGCATACAATGTATCATCCTTACCCTGAGCTACATTCTCACCTGGGAAGTGCTTGTTACCACGCTGGCGAACGATGATGTTACCAGCAACAATTGACTGACCACCCCAGATCTTAACGCCTAATCTTTGGGCTGCTGACTCACGGCCGTTCTTAGAACTACCAACACCTTTCTTATGTGCCATTTTCTAATTCCTCCTAATTTTAAGCGATTACAGACTTGATTGTTACTTCAGTGAACTGAGCGCGATGACCGTTCTTCTTGCGATAGTCCTTGCGGCGCTTCATCTTGAAGACGATTACCTTGTCACCCTTTACGAGTGGGTTCACTACTTCTACTACTACTTTCGCACCCTCTACTGTAGGTGCACCGACAGTGATTGTGCCGTCTTTGTCAACGAGCAAAACCTTGTCGAACTCAACAGTCTTACCTGCTTCTACATCCTTGATGTGATGTACGAAGAGCTTCTTGCCCTCCTCAGCTTTGAACTGCTGACCGTTAATTTCTACGATTGCGTACATTATTTATTATATAAACGGTTTTTTTCGCGAGGCGTCCTGCAACGTGCTGGCACTTAATTGAGCCCCAACGAACTTAACTTTTTCTGTAATAACTGCCCATACATGAGCATTCGGAGTGCAAAGGTACAATAAAAATGTTATATAGCCATAACTTTGGGCTTTGAAAACGAATGTTTTATAAAGATTTAACAATTTGAGGTACTGTCGTGTTCGAGGATAGCTGAAGTCTCTGATTTGGTTTTATGGTTATTTTGTTTTACAAAGATTGTTGCTTCCCTCCGGTTTGTTGTAGGTTGAGTGAGGCCGGGGAAACACTACTCCTTGGACTAGTTCTGTTTTTTCCTGCGCAGTGAAAAATTCTTCTCTGCGCAGGAAAAGATTTTTGTCTGCCCAAGAATTTGTTTTCTTCTAGGCAGCGATGAGTTGTTCTCTTGTTTGGTTTTCTGCTTTCGCTTGCGAAAAAAATATACAAATCTCATTTAATAGAAGTTAAAAGATTCTGGTGTGTGCAAGGTGCAGGTGAAAGTTTTGTTTTTATTGGTAAACCATTTTGTTAAATATAATATTAGACGTTATGAAAAAGAAAGTATTGGGTGTGGCTGTCATGTCGATGGCTCTTATGCTGGCTTCTTGCGGTTCTAACAAGAAGATGCAAAACACTGATCAAGTAAAGGGAGTGGGCGATGGTGTCGCTATCAAGACCGATCATATCATAGACGAGGGGTATCTCATTCCTACTAATGAGGAGCGCAAGGTGATAGATGGCAACAATGAGTTTGCCGTGAATCTTTTCCGACATGTTTCAGACTTCGACTCCAAGGTGGTTTCGCCTATGAGTGTGGTTTATTTGATGGGTATGCTTGCTAATGGCGCCGATGGGCTGACTCGACAGGAAATCATGAATGCCATCGGATGCAAGGATGTCTCCGTAGAACAACTCAATAAGTTCTACGAACAGATGATCAAGTACGCCGGTAACTTCGACAAGGCGACAACCATCAACATCGCCAATTATATCGCTCTCAATAAGCACTTCAACTTGAAGAAGGGGTTTGTCGAGGTGATGCGTGACTCTTATCAGGCTGGAATTGAGAGCCTTGACTTCTCTTCGGCTGCTTGTGCCAATAAGATAAACAAGTGGTGTTCCGACCATACCAATGGAATGATTCCTAAAATCATAGACCAAGTGGAGTCTTTGGCTGTTTCTTATATTATGAACGCTGTTTACTTCAACGGTGCCTGGAGTGATAAGTTTGACAAGAAACTGACCAAGTTGGAGAATTTCCAGGGCTATACTCGTGACATCAAGAAGGTGGATATGATGCATCGCAATGCCAAATATATGTACACCGACAATGATATGTTTGCCGCTTTACAGATTCCTTACGGCAATGGTGCTTACAAGATGACGGTTCTTCTGCCTAATCGGGACAAGTCTATCAATGAGATGATGCGGACGCTCGATGGAAAGGCGTTGAGGGAGTTGCGCTATAGGATGTACGATTGCATCGTTGATTTGAAATTGCCTCGTTTTACAAGCGAAATCGACTTGCCTTTGAATGACATCATTAGCAAGTTGGGTGCTCCAAGCATGTTTGGCGGTTCTGCCAACTTCTCTCGTTTTGCTGATGGCGGCTTCATGGTTTCTAAAATGTTGCAGAAAGCAAAGATCGAGGTGAGTGAGGAGGGCACCAAGGCTGCTGCGGTGACCGCTGCTGTCATGACGATGAGCGCTTTTCATCCAGAGGAGCCACGTCGTGTTGAATTTCATGCCAATCGTCCGTTTGTCTATATGATTACGGAATCTAGTACAGGAGTCATCTTGTTTATGGGGCAATTTACGGGTTCGGAGATTTGATGTCTTTCTCCTTATATATTTAATAAGGTGTAAAAGACGAGTGGAAGTGTAAAAGTAAGAAAAAAGTAAGAAAAATGCATTTTTTTGAAAAATTCTTTCCGAAAAATTTGGTGGAACAGAAAAAAAGTATTACCTTTGCACTCGCATTTGAGAAACAATGTTTGTTGATTCAGAAATGAGTCCAACTAGGAAGGTTGGGTGAGTGGCTGAAACCACCAGTTTGCTAAACTGACGTGCGGGTTTACCGTACCGGGGGTTCGAATCCCCCACCTTCCGCAAACATTTGTTTTAAAAATGTGCCGTTGGTCGATTCATCTAATGGTTAGGATACAAGATTCTCAATCTTGGCATAGGGGTTCGATTCCCCTATCGACTACAGAACGGAAAGTTATTAGGAGCCGGCTAAATACCGACTTTTTTTATGGTCGATTCATCTAATGGTTAGGATACAAGATTCTCAATCTTGGCATAGGGGTTCGATTCCCCTATCGACTACGAAAGTCTTCATCATTTTTTTTGATGGAGACTTTTTTTGTTTGAATCCTTGGTGGTTTGCTTCTTTTGTCTTATCTTTGCAGTATGAAAAGAATGATTTCAACATATAGCTCTTGGACTTTCTTGGTTCGTCGTGGAATTTGCTGGGAGAGAAGGCTGGCTTTCGCTAGTCTGTTTTCCTTGTCAGTTGTCTCTTGGGCGCAGCGCTCTGAGGTGTATTCGGACCGTATCGCCACCTTGCAGGTGGTGGCGGGGCAGAACTGGCAATCGATGCCTGTGGTCGAACTAGATGGCGGGCCCATCCACATTGCTTTCGATGACATGACCCATGAGTATCATCGTTATGCCTATAAGATAGTGCATTGCGATGCAGATTGGAGGGAGTCTTCCGACCTTTTTGTTAGCGACTATGTCTCGGGGGTTAATGGCAATCTCACCATCAATGATTATGATGAGTCGGTCAACACTAACCATCTCTATACGCATTATCGACTTCGGATACCCAACGATAACTGCCAAATCACGATGGGAGGTAACTATAAGTTGGTTGTTTTTGACGAGAACGACGACTCGGTGCCGATGTTCACGGCTTGCTTCATGGTGGTAGATCCGAAGGTGGATGTGTCGGTAACCTATACTTCCAATACGGACATTGAAGTCAACAAGAGTCGTCAGCAAGTGACTTTGAATGTGAGGTATGGTGAACTGAGAGTTACTGATCCTTTGAGGCAGTTGCGTACGGTGGTCTTGCAGAATGGTAGATGGGACAATGCGGTGTGGGATGCCAAGCCCGACTTTGTAAGTGCGGACAGGCTGCGGTGGCTTCACAATCGCAAGCTCATCTTTCCAGGGGGCAATGTGTATCGTAAGTTCGAGTTGCTCGACTTGGATCATGCAACGATGGGGATTGACGAGTTGAAGTGGCATGGTGACGAGTTTCACGCATTCGTGTTTCCTGATCTACCTCGCCCTAACTATGTGTATGACGAGGCACCGCAGGGCTCCTTCTACATCCGCAACAGCGACAATGTGGAGAATGATTTCTCTACGGATTATGCTTGGGTTCACTTTACGCTTAAGTCCCCGCGGCAGCAAGGAAAGGTGTTTTTGAATGGTGACTGGACCCTAGACCGTTTTTTGCCAGCTTACAAGATGTCTTATGACGAGACGAAAGGGGAGTATCATGGTAAGGTCTTGATGAAACAGGGGTATTATAGCTATCAATATTTAGTGTTGCATGATGATGATTCCACGGCTCCAGTATCGACGGAAGGTTCGTTCTTCCAAACGGTCAACAAGTATCAAGTACTTGTGTATTATCGGGGGCAAGGCGACCGTACTGATACTCTGGTGGGGTTTGCGGAAATCAAATAAGCAAAATTTAAAAGATAGTTAGAAATTGCTAGATAATTTAATCTATTAGATAATCGGAGTCTATAAAAAAGTAAATTCCTTTTAGGGGATTATTGAATGAATGAAGAGATTTAATACTTTATTGTTTTTGTCGTGCTTGTTGACTGGCACAGTGACAGCTCGCGCTATGTGTTCTCGTACCGATTGGCAAACTTCGTCAGGTGGCAGTGTCGTGTTCAATCCCCAAACTCCCAAGTATGAGGTTCGCGCAGTTTGGCTCACGACTATTGGTGGTATCGACTGGCCTCACTCTTATGCTCAGTCGGAGCATTCGGCTGAGAAGCAAAGGGCGGAGTTAAGGGCTATCTTGGATAAGTTACAGGCGGCTCACATCAATACGGTTCTCGTCCAGACGAGGGTGAGGGGGACGACGATTTATCCTTCGACTCTGGAGCCTTGGGATGGTTGCTTGTCGGGTTTCCCTGGCAAGGGACCGGGCTATGATGCCTTGAAGTTTGCTGTCGATGAGTGTCATAAGCGGGGAATGGAGTGCCATGCATGGGTGGTCACGATACCCGTGGGTAAGTGGAACGCCTTGGGCTGCAAGATGCTGAGAAGTAAGTATCCAGGTTTAATTCGCAAAATAGGTTCCGATGGATTCATGAACCCTGAAGACGGGCGGACGGCGGACTATCTGGCTCGCTTTTGTGGCGAGATAGCCAAAAACTATGATGTTGACGGCATTCACCTTGATTATATCCGCTATCCCGAGACTTGGACCATTAGGGTGAGCCGGGAGCAGGGTAGGCAGTATATCACGCATATCGTGGAGAAAATCTATGAGGCAGTCAAGGGTGAGAAACCATGGGTCAAGATGAGCTGTTCGCCAATAGGAAAGTTTGATGACTTGGGGCGCTATTGGAGCCATGGATGGAATGCTTATACGAAGGTGTGCCAGGATGCGCAGGGGTGGCTGAGGAAAGGGCTGATGGATGAGCTTTTTCCGATGATGTATTTTCGCAACGAGCAGTTCTTTCCCTTTGCAATCGACTGGTCAGAACAGAGCGACGGCAAGATTGTGGCACCTGGTCTAGGTATCTATTTTCTCGACCCTAAGGAAGGTAAGTGGAAGTTAGGGGACGTAACTTCCGAGATGTATCATCTGCGCAATATCGGTTTGGGCTACGCTTTTTTCCGCAATAAGTTTTTTCTCGACAACCTGCAGAGCATCTATGACTTTACGGTCAATGATTTCAATCGCTTTCCGTCGCTTGTGCCACCGATGACATGGGTATGCGACAAGAAACCTGTTGCTCCTACAGGTCTTCAAGTGAAGGAACTAGGCGGAGAAAAGGTGGTGTCATGGAATACTATTAGAAAATATGAGGACGGAAGTAGGGTGGAGACACCTTATATATATAATAATGTATATGCCAGCCGTACTTACCCTGTGGATGTCGATGACGTGCGTAACTTGATTTCTGCAAGAAAGGTGGGTGAATCTATCTCGTTTAGAGAGAGTGATGATGAAAGTCCTCTCTATTTCGCAGTTACATCTGTGGATGGGTATGGCAACGAGAGTGCACCGGCTCAGAGCTTTTCGCCTTCTAATAGAGTTAGTCGTCACCGCCAGGGGAGAGCTAGAATATTGAAATGTGATGGCGAGAAGATTTTCTTGCCTACAGATTTGAAAAATGTCGATGTGGCTTGTTGGGTGCTTGAATCTGTCGATGGAAGGGCTCTAAAGAGCTACAGTACGAGAGATAAGTATCTGTGTTTGAATGGAATTAGCGAGGGGGTGTATGTGTTGAAATTGCTGACGGGGAAGGGGACAAGTCATACTGTGGGAACCTTCTTTTACAAGAAAAATAAAAAAAGTTAGAAAAAAGTTGGGAAAAAAATTGGTGGTTTCAAATATTTGTAGTACCTTTGCACTCGCAATTCAGAAATGAGGCTTTCAAGGTATGCACCCTTAGCTCAGTTGGTAGAGCAACTGACTCTTAATCAGTGGGTCTAGG
>ERZ808278.434-NODE-434-length-28101-cov-7.061470_pt1 | contig 28101 bp, 35 predicted proteins | sample MGYA00521239_ERZ808278 | MGnify/ENA primary metagenome ERZ808278 (study PRJEB31516, sample SAMN03275600) | gut metagenome | biome: mammalia-associated habitat; material: feces | host: Papio cynocephalus | place: Kenya | collected 2012-07-17 ... | reverse complement strand
GTTCCATTTGGATTTTCAGGGTAATTTATTTCCGCCGAACCGTCCTCTTTACGAGATACAATCTGCCCGCCTTTTGGTAATGAGGTAGCCCCATGCACCGCATCTTTTCCTTGCGAATTAACATGTCTATTAAATACCTCCGAAGAAACGCCTTCGTTTACAATAACCGTATTAATTACATCCAAGTCCGAAACTAATAAAACCGTTATTAAATTTACCTGCAATCCGCTCATAGAATCGGATGCCCCTATATAATCCGTTTGATCTATTGATGCCACGCTTGTTACAGCGATGAGTGTTTCATTTTCCGTCCCCTCAATTTTTCCGAAAACACCATAACTCGCTAATTTATAACCCTCATTTAAAGTTTTATTGGTAAGTAAACAGGTAATCGTTACACGGTTTGGAGATTCGAACTGAACCTGCGATATAGGTATTATTTGCTTCGGATTGCTTATATCCGTTAAGGTTGTCATTTCACTTTTCTTAAATACCGTCGCGCTGGTTTTTAAATTTGTAAAATTCATCGCTTTTTGTTCTGCCTGTGCCTGCGCTATTAATGATTTACCTTGTTCTGTAATACTAATATTTGTAAAATTTGCCATTTTTAATTAACCTCGCACTCAATGTAAGAATTTGTAATCATACAAACCCCGCCTCCGATATAATAAGTTAAGTCATTCTTTTTATCAATATCACGGGTAACCGTGTATGAAATATGACAAGGAAGCATCTCCCTTAATCCTCGCAATAATGGATCCACCCCTTCTTCCGTTATTCTTAATATTTTAATAGTTATAGCATAATTATTATAATCAACTATTAATTCCCAAGCATTCCTTCCGATTACTGTATTCAAAAATGATTTTAATTTAGGTAATGTATAAGGAACATTAGAAGCGAATGTTATTAATATATCTTTACGCCTCTGCGGAAGCGTAAGCTCTGCCCGTCCGTTTTTTAAATTACATATCGATTCAAATTCTATAACACGATTTAATGAACATTTTTGAATGAACATGTCATCCTCAACTTCCTTCTGCTTCTTCCGTAAATTATCAATTTCAATCGCCGTTGTAGAAAGTAATGCCTGAAAATCTTTAATGGTTGTGAATACCTTTGAAATTGCCGAAACTAATAACTGAAGCATCCCGCTCCTCCTAAATATCATTAACCGTGAGATTATTTAAATATGGTAGTAATTGCTTCTCTGCAGTCTGGTTTAATGTAATATTACTATCCCCATTATTAATAGTCACATTTTGACAGTCCCAGACGCCTTCGGAAGTTGTAATTGAGGCGGTAATTTGACTTAATATTACATTAACGCCATATTTAACGGCATAAATATCTTTATTTTTTCCCCAATTTTTACGCAACTCTAAAAAGTAAGTCTCCAAAGCTGTCTTAATATTTAAAGTTGCCTGTTCTATACCAACTTCGTTAGTTAAGGTAATTGAACATGAAACATTAATATTAAACTTTTCCGCCGTTCCAATGGTAACCTGCGCCCCAATAGGAGCGAACCCAAATCCGAAATCCGTGTCATTTATATCTGCATTTTCGTCATCAATAATAGGACAGACTTTCTTCTGAATTTCGGCGATGTAAACTTCGGAACAAGGATCGTAATTACTATCAATAATTGATATTTTTACCGTGCCTCCGCCTTTCCAAACAGGATAAATCTGAATAGCGCCCACGCCATCGTAACTCGAAATCTCCTCGATATAAGCGGCATAATTCCCCGCAAAAGGCTTCTGTTGAAGCGATGCGATGTATCGAGCCTTGAGGTTGGTGTCATCCTCATCTTCCGTTCCCGCCACCAATATGTCCGTCATCTGCGCTACTGTTAATTTATCAATAAATCCTATTGTCGTTATCGGACCTTCGTAACCGTTGCCGATAATTCCTACAGTTTCGCATGAGGCTTTATAATAAAAATATCCATCAGAACGCTTTTCTAAAAATTCTGTAATTACATAATTAACCGAATTATCGCCATTAATAGTGGCAAAGCGACTGCCAATTTTTACCTCAATATTAAAATAAACCAGCCGAACCGAAGCAGATGCTTTTTTCCGAGTAATTCCCCGCTCTTCGCATCGTAAATCGAGATAACTGCCGATCGCTGTTTCCACATAACTATTCGTTTGCATTTGATTTAGTATAGAAAAAAACAATGATAAAAGCCACGCGATTGGCGCTATCGCTGTGTAAATAAGCGAACCTTCCCTTTTATCAAGAGTATTCGGCACTCTTGCGAGCATTTCCGCCTGCAAATAAGATTGCGTATATTTACTAAAATCAATCATGACTTAACCTCCATCGAAGTTTCAAATCCGCCAAAAACCGTGATTACCTCAAAATTCATAATAATACTATCGCCGTCAATAGTATAAGGATTATTTGATGATAAATCAACCGAAACGAAGCGAGAATCAGGCTTAATTGCATCTTTAAGACGGGCTTGTGTTTCTGAAATGATATAATCGACAGGACGACCAATCAAATCGCTCCAATCCATGCCGTAATCGGATGTAAAACCTTGATGTATGAATCTCTGCGTATTTATCAGTAAATTGAACGCTTGTTTTACCGCCTCGAACCCGTCACACATTCGTAAAATTTGATTCGTGTCGATATCTACATAATAAGTATAAGTAGGTTGAGATGCCGCATCCAAACTTTCGTTTAAAGCCAATACTTGATCTACTTTTTCACTTGAACTTGGTAAACTCATTCTTCATCCTCCCGACTATACCACGAATTATATACTTTCGATAATACCACATACGCTGAACCTTTCAAGCATTTTATTAAAATTACCATATCATCAGGATAAAGTCCATGATTTAAAACTCCCCAATACATGTCCGTTTCATCCTCATCGCCTTCAGTCTCGCCATTGGGATCCTTCGAGAGCGGAATTTCAAGTCCGTTTACACGCACTTGTAAGGTGCTTTTTGTAGGCTCTTCGACTGGTAAAGTTTCAAAATCTCTATCATCATCATGCGTTAAATCGTATTGCTTCTGTCCATTTTTCAAATCAATCTGTCCTGTTGATGCCGAACCTTGAATGCTCATCGTGGCGGGCGGAACTGCCGCGCTTGGCGCTGGAGCGACCAAACCCCCCATATACATCAACGCTTTAATGTCCCAATCTGTCCCTAAAATTAGCTTATTTCCGTCCGAGTGACTGTGCTTAAATGTATCATTATCAAATATATGTGTATGAACGCCGATGTGGATTTCTTTACGAATAACGCCTTCAGTTAATATTAAAGAACTGGCTGGCAATACAACTTTATTTGACATTAATTCGATTTCCAAAGGATCAATGCTTTTTACCTTTCCAAATTCAATATCAGTAAAATGACGGCTGTTTAAATAGTTTTCGATTATTTTTTGTATTGTATTTACTAAACTTCCCATATCACTTCCCTATTAATGCCCCGTCGTCAGGGACATTCACTTTCGCATCAAGGCTCATAGTATGAACGCCCTCTTGAAATTGATGTGTAACTGTATCTAATAATATGTAATTTTGTAATACCTCACCATCGCCACGCACCGCTTCAAATCCTTTTATATCCAATTTTACATAATCCCCCGCACGCACACCTAAAAACCCCAGACATTCTAAACGAATATTATAAACCATTGCGTTATAAAAAACCGCCGACTTTTTTGCCCAGTCCTCAATAAATGTTTTTGTTTTATTGAAAGCCTCATTACTTTCACTATCATCTCCCTGCACATCGCCGAATTTTTGACTTTTCGCTATATTAAAGAACATTTGCTGATCTGCCTCTTGTGACATTCGAACCAGACCTCGTCTTGTGATTGAGGCTTCATTTCTAACCTCATAACGCATCATAGGAATATCAGTAGTCCCTGCCGCATAAATTATATAAAAAGAATTGCACCAGTCATTATCAATCGAACGCTCAATATTTATATCGGTAAGCAAACTTTTATCACCAATAATACAGCGTTTTTTATTTTTTGATGCGGGATTAATTGCCACCACTTTACCGCCCGTTTTATAATCAACCTGCATAGTAAATGCTTCATCCGTATTCCCCGAAACCACCGAACGATTTAAAATTTCCATGATAATATCAAGAGCGGGCTTATTATATTCAATGTAAGGCTTTGACGCCCATGAATATTTAGAATTGATGTTTAATTTTAATGTTATTCCGCATTCCAATGCGGCTTCTTGCATTAATTTATTACCATCGTAACCTTCCTTTCTATAAATTTGGATAGGATTTTTTAAATAACGAATACTATCGTAAGCGTTTAGACGGCAAACTCCCCAGCGATTTCGTGATGTGGTAAATACATAACCGATAAAAATTATCATCGCGTTTACGGTGATTGTAACCACCGCGCCCTCCTCAAAAGGCGGAATTTCCATCTCGTCCATTAAATATTCCAAATCTAATGTCGTTGCCGAATTTAATCGTTGCGAGGTTAATGTAAAATTAGTAGTCACATCGGTAATATCAAAATAAACCCCAGCACCCACATCCAATATTGTGATTTTATGCTTATATTCAGATAGTAATGAGACGCTTGCGAGCATTGATGATATATAATCATCAGCATTTGCTGTCGGATTTGTTATTTCAACCGCCATTAAGAACCTCCGCCTACAACCTGAATTAAGTCCGTTTCAGCATACCAAGTCGACTTTCCATCTGTAATTTCAGCAAAAGTTTTTCCATTCGATTCAAATATATTTTTAATCACACCTTCGTAAGATGTTTTCATAATCGATTCCTTCACTTCCATCGTTCCATTATCAATACCTAACGCCCTATAAATCTTACCATTTCCCGTGATTTTACTGCCCTTTGTAATTTCCTTGCCAGAATCCAATACTTTTTGCTCTAATTTAGTTGTATCCGTAGCATCTCCCAGATCCATTAACATTTTAGGAGCGAAGTGCTTATATTCGCGTAAAGTAATCGAGTAGTATATATCGCCGACTTCTCCGCCTCGCTCTTCATATTTAAAATCATCTATAACTACTTTCACATTCTCGCCCGAAACCCAGCCTTTTATCAAATCCATTGAATTTTGAATAAACTTTAACGGCTTTTTATTTTTCATGGCGTTTTCGATTACTGTTATGTATGTGGATGGTGGGAATATAAGACCTGGTATATTTAACGGATCCGTAAAATCAGCCATAAATAATCCATCCCATGACCATTCTTTTAATTTCGGCAAACGAGGTTTTACTACATCTCCCAAACCAAGCACATTATACTGATCATTATTTCCGCTTAATGTGGTTTTGAATGTCTCTGGATTAATCGGCAACTGATAAAGTTTAAAATCATCCTGTAAATAAATGCGATACTTTGCGGAACGGATGGCATTCCCTAAATTATCAACTATAAACTGACCTTTATTTTCCGAACGAGCTAATGTCTTTAAACTGCCGATATTTATCATTTTAACTCCTTAAATATGACTTGGAATGCCTCCGCCCGCTGTCGCTTCCATTTCTAACCAATCCTTGACTATCTCGGCAACCTCACGCCCAGTCATTCGTCCTGAACCGCCATTATTATTTACATTAATTGTTGCTGTAGGTGATGCCATATTATTCATAATGCTAAATGTAGTATTCCTTTCCATCTGACCCATTGCCACTTTCTCAAAATTTTTCATCCAGCTGTCTGGATCGAGATTTGCATTCATTAATCCCAAAGCGCCTGTATTATCACTGACGGTTTTCGTATTTTCTATAATCGCATTAATATTCTTTTCAAAATCCAAAGCGGACATTTTACCTGTAAATAAATTTCCAATCATCTCTGCCAAGTTAACATTCTCAAATCCCCACATCTTTGCATCGATTTCCGCTTTTTCCTCTGCAGTCTGTGTTTTGAATGCGTTTCCCAAACTTGAAGGTAAAACCCCGAGTATTCCACCCAAGCCCTTTGTCCATTTTTCAGGACCGCTCATTCCATTAAACTTTTCAATCGCATCTAATAATCCGCCTTCTATAAAATTACGAGCCATCTGCTCAAATGTTGTCATTAAGGCGACCACCGCATTACGAATGGCAATAAAAGGCGATGCGATTGCATTCGCAATTAAACTCAAAGCGTTTAAAAATGATATTACAGGCGATTGCTCTGGATTGAACATCTGTTCGAGTATAGTTACAAAAGCCACGCATGAGGCTATAATAGCGGTAAACGGATTTGAAAATACTAATTTTATTCCGTTCAAAATCGTCATTGCTGTATTTACGCCCATAATCGCCACCTTCCACGCCACGAATCCCGCAATCATTAATCCTACAACAGTGGCAATTGTATCAAAATGATCAATTACCCATCCCAAAACATTATACAAAACCGTAAACGCCTTTGCCAGCATGTCAGTTATCATCGGCGCATTTGCCACTAATTTACTGATTAATTGTTCGAATAATTTACCAAACATGGCAAATACCTGACTTACCATTCCCATGAAACTTGCGAATTGCTGGCTCTGGAAGAATGCCTCTAATTTATCAAGCGCAGGCTTGATTGCCGTCATAAACGACTGCGCCGCAGATGTCAGCTCGTTATTCCATATATTTGCCAAACGATGCATTTTTTGATGCGGATTGTCCCACATTCGACTTAAAGCTTGCTCTGTCGCTCCCGCTTGTTCACTCATTTCCTCAAGGTATTTTAAGCCCTCATTAATATTGCCAAATTGACCTTGAAAATTAGCATACGCTGTTCTGCGAGGATCATAAGCGTCCGTTCTGCGTAAACCATACTGCTCTATAAAATCGCCCACGCTTCCCGATTGTAATGAACTGGTTAATCCTGATAAAACCGATTCAGTTGTGGAGTTCGGCGTGATTGCTGATATTCGACTTGCCAATGATAACATTCGCTTCTGCATGTCTTCGTTGCCTGTAATTTTAGTCATTAAAAACTGCATTTGACCAGCCGTTCCCATATCTGTGCCATAAGTATTCGCAATTCCCTTAATTATACCCATGTTTTCAGCATCATTAAAGCGTCCTGTTCGACTTCCCAAGCGTCCGACTTGATCCGAAACCGCCCCCGCCTCTTGAATTGCCTGCGTTAATTTACGAATTCCGACATAAGCTCCCGCCATCACCACTAACCGTTTGGTAAGAGCATTCAACCCACGATCCGCCAAGCGTTGCGCGGCATCATTGTTCTTTCCGAACCAGTCATTCATGTCCTTAAATTGCTTATTATTATCCGAACCCGACTTCTGCATTTCATCAGTCATTGAAGTGAGCTTCTGAACAGCCTCATTGAATTTATTAAATGTTTCCGAAAATTTGTCGACCAGCGTCAACTCTTCCCTAATTTCAGCCATTAACTAACCTCTTAACCGCTATTTATCTCCCTTTCCGCTTTTTTACGAGCTTTAACCTCTTTTTCTATAAAATGCATTATAAGTAGTTTCTCTCGAATCGGCAAATTATTAAATTTGGAAGGCGTCCAGCCGTGATTGACCCACATATAATATGCGCCAGCCACATCTGGCTCGAACGCCTCAATTAATTTTTTGCTTCATCCCCCGCCTGTAATATGTTACCCATACAATCATTAACATGATTGATAATTTCGATATATTCGGCGGGCGTAAATAATTTTTTTAAAGCCAATGCGGGATCTACCACCCCCATTTTCTTACAAAACTCTTCGGATGCGAAGTTCGGTTCGACTATGCATTCCAAAATGAGCATGTCTTGGTATTTCATAGTATCAAGTCGAGTTGATACTACTCCATTCTTACCAGTCTCCTTAATTTGACATCGCTTAATTATCGCATCGTTTTCCGCTTGCGTTAATGTCTTCATTTTGATAGTAGCAATCGAACCGTCCTTATTTTTAAACCTGTCCGAAACCGTGAATTCGAATACCTGTTCAGTTTCAATTGGATTTAAAAACGCATCTAAACTCATCGTTTACCTCTCATTAAAAGTCATTTATTCCCACTTCGGCAGGCAAATTAAACGCTTCGAGGATGTCGAAGTCAAGGCATGTGTATGACACGCTTTGATCTAAGAAATCCGCATCCGCATCCAATTTTATAATATCCGCTTCCGTAATTTTTACCTTGTGAATCGCCAATGTCTGCCCGCCGATCGTAACATTCGGATCGTCATTGCTAATTTGAAGCTCGAAATATGTGCATTTGCCTGTTTTCAAGTATTTATTAACAATATCCGCCCATTCTGGCATTCCCATATATACCACGAATGAACCCGAAAGTTCAATTCCAGTGGTTTTCTTTTGCTTTTTAATTGTGCCGACAACCTTAAACGGAACTTCGTCAAAGCTGGCTTTCAAGTTGAAATTTTTAAATCTAAAAATCTCCACCACTTTGCCATCAATCGTGGCAAATCCTGAGCCTTCCTTACCATTAAGGGCATCACATTCGTATAAATATTTTTTAGTTGCCATTTATCATCCCCCTCTTATGCTATACTCATCTCGATGTATAATTTTTCCAAACTGTCAACAGGCTGTATGTATAAGCCCATTATCATCGAGTCGATTTCGTATTCCTTAACCGTCACATCCTCTTTGCCGTCAAAGTTCTTAATGCCCTCGTTATTTTGAATCTGGTTTAAATAATTAACCGCATATCCTTTGACTAATTTGATGCCGTTCGGATTAACATTTACTTTTCCTATATAGCTATTTACATAACCTGTGTATAAGTCATTACAAATCTGCATAATGGTTCGAACCACTCGGTTTTTTTGTAACGCTTTTCCTTTGTCTTCGGTTAAGCTCGTGTGCGTATTTACATCCGATACGACCAAGACTTTGCCGTCATGCTTAAAGAATAGGAAGTTTCCTTTTTCTTTCAAATCCCCAAGCTCCGTGTTGTCATATTCGGTTACCACATCAACCGCCGCAGGATGCTGATGATAAGTCAAACTCTCGTTGTAGTTCGCTCCAGCCGATGCGCCTCCGACCCACCAAGTCATCTGAGCGGGAGTTAACTCCTCGCCCGTTTCCAATTTTACGCCGTTATTAACCGAAATTACATATTCGGAATTGGCATTCGTATAGTCTGAAGTTACCAAAACGCAATAACGCCCTTCATCTTGACAAAGTCTCTTAACAAAAGCGACATAAGTCGATTGCAAAACCTTATCCGTTCCGTCATATATAACCGTATTGAACTGCTTTTTACCTAACGCCGTCAAAAAGTTAGTATGAGCCGTAGGAGTTATTCCGCTGTCCTGTCCGCCCGTCAAAGATACGCCGACATTAGCTTCAAAACTGCCTGTTCCAGAGAATGATACATAATCATTTCCCTTCAAATTGGCAATTGTTCCCAAAGCCTCCGCACCATCCTTACTCCCATTCCATGTTCCTACTGTTTCCGTTGCCACGATTTTATTATTCAAAACCGTGTCAACTTTCCATTGATAAAATTCATCCTCATTCGCATTATCGGTATTTTTCGATTCAGGCACGGGCGCTACGATAATTTTTAACTTGTTTCCAGTGGATCCTGGATCCTTTGCCGTAACAGTCAAATTTCCAATTTTAACGCTCGCCTTTGCCGAATTCTGCTCTTCCAATCTCCATAAAAGGATTTTTGAAGCGCCTGAAGTCAAATCCGTTCCTCTTATCATTTCTCTTACGAAAAGCATCTCATCTTCCGTAAGCGAATGTCCTGTAACTTCGGCAATTTTATCAATGTTGTTGATTTCCATGAACTGACCTGGAGTTCCCCAGTCGAGTTTCTTGGCAATTGCCACCGTTCCTCTTTCCCCTACTGTCGCTGTTAAGCCTCCCACCGTTTTGTAACGAATATAGAGACCTGGCAATTTCTTATTGTAATCTGTAAACTGTCCGCCTGCCATATTAATCCTCCTTCAAATACTTTTTTACAATTGATAACGCTTCCTTAACCGAATATTCAGGTTTGGTAAGTAAAGCCGTTAACAAATCTTGATTATACCCTTTCAATTCGGGCATTCTTTTCAATGTCGCCACGCCGTATTTTGCCTCTTTTTTAGGAGACGCTGGCGGAACATTTGCTTTATTTTTTGATTCGTCCATGAATGTTACCCCCATTCTTAATACTTAATTTATAAATGATTTCACGCAATAACTCGCCTTCGTCCTCATCCGATATCAGTTTTACCCTCACAGCCGTTTTAAATCTGTAATGTAAAGCCTGCAAATCAGTTGTATAATCCCGAGTATGAATGCCAAAACTCGCCAGCTTCTCGCCCTCATCATTCACATAAGGCACATTACATAATAAACAGTCGAATTTATCAATAACATTATAATAATCGCTGTATTTATCTTGCTTATTATAATCGGTTAAGTAAGTCACATCGAATTGTAAATTATATATTGCCATCTTGCCGATTTCCTCTTTCAAATGCTGACCGCTTCCAATCAATTGAATAAAAAAACATGGCGTCACCACGCCCTGCTGTTTCGGATCTAAATAAATCGGAATATCAAATTCCGTTTTTATCAAATAAGCAATCGAATAAAGCATTCGCAAAATACTGAAATCTGGCTTCGTCATTTCGTATAATCCTCAATCAATAAATCAATCGACTTTTTCAATGCATCCTTATACATCTCAATCGCCCATTCTTTCATAAAAATTCCCTGAACATAAGTAGTTTTTGTTCCCACCATTATTCCCGTATTCATGCCGTCTGGCGCTTTTTCGAGCAGACCTGTAAACGGATTTATCATTAGACCAGGAACGAAGTGCTTTGACATTCTATGTCCGTCATTAACAAATGAAGCGTAAGGCTTCGAATTTGCCAAAACCGTTATAAACTTTTTATCCTTTTTATAGGATTTTACCACGCTGTCCTTTGCCCAGCTGGACTTCAAATCTCCCGTAATCGTTCCCGTGCCTCGAATTTTATCATCATCGTCACGAGGAGGTGTAAACCTTGTCGCCGTTTCAATCGCAATTAAAGTGGCTTCTTCTTGGCATTTTCGAATATCATCCTGTATATTAACCGAGAGCTTTTTCAAATTCTCGAGGCTTTCCTTAAGATTATTTTTGAAATTAAATTGAAGCATAAGCCTCACTCCTCGTCGTATTCTGCAACGGCACTTGTTTATGCGCCACATCGGGAGCGACCCCCCCAAAAGGTGTGTAATAATCGGCAGGCTCGCCCGCAATATAAACCTTACCCTCCTCGCCTTCATGGGTTTTTCCTATGAAATATCCGCGCAAAACTACTATTTCATCTCCCGCCTTAATATCTACATCAGTGTCGCACATGAGCTGATCGTTGAATGATAATTCCGAAGCCTGCGGATTGTTATTTAAAGAAGGGCTGGATTTCCTATAAATCCTGCCTTGATTGTTTTTTGAAATTAATACGCGCTGGGTATTTTCCGTCACACCAAGTTTGGTGACTTGTTCCGTTCTGTAAACTTTGAATAAGTCCGTAAACCATGCTCGCGTATTATTATACATAATTATCCGCCCTTTTCTTTTATTACCTTCAATCTCCCATCATGATAAATAACGCGATCACGGGCAGAACCAAGCCAATCCCGATAATCCCGATCAATATCATTCAGTTCCCTATTCCGCTGGAGTTTCTAACTTCGCAACCCGACCCTCTAAAGCCGTTACTTTTCCATCCAATTCACTGTCCTTATTTATCAGTGATGTAATATTTCCCTTAACCGTTGATAATTCCGTTTTGTTAGTATCGGCTTTGCCGTCAGCCTCTTTTATACTGTTTTGTAATTCCGTAAATCGAGTCGCCTGCGTTTGACTTATTCCATCAACCTTCGTTTTTAGTTCCCCAGCCTCTTTTTGAATTTCGGAAATATCATTCTGCGTTCCAGTTACCAATTCCCTAACCGCCTCGAACTCCTCTTTATGTTCCGTAATTTCGGCTGTAAGATTGTCAATTATACCCTTCAATTCATCCATGTCCGTTTTCTTTACGAAATCCGATGCATCGGCTTGGATATAAACCGTTGCTCTATTTAAATCAGTATCAAAAACTAATGTATTAAGATTGGCATACTCCACGCCCTCTGGCAATTCCGAAGTCAAATCCTCAGGGTAATTTTTAAAGTAAATATTTACTCCCGCCGAATTTAAATTATTCGCTTTTAATTGAGCATTCAAAACATCCGTCAAATCCTTAATTGATAATGTTTCCTTGAATTGCTTAACTATAATTTTCATATTACCACTCCTTTTTTACAAACTTTTTATAAGCCAATAAACCGCCAATTGTCAATACGATTCCGATTACTATTCCTAAAAATATCATACTTAATCTCCTATATAAAATAAGCCATTCCCATGCCCAGCTGTTTGCTTTCCGTTGCCAATTGCTGACCATAAGGAGTGCTTCCTAAAAGCCCGAACTTCTGCATCGATTGAGTAATTAACGAATTATCATAACTTGTCGACGCATCCCCCAAACTAACCGAACTTACCATGCCGACATTCCCCGATGTATCCGTAACATCACGGATGGCTTGACTATTCGGCTGATAATTTCGTAAATATAATACGCAATGATGAGCGACATACAAAGCGCATGCGTATTCCCACTTTTCAAACCACCTGCACTGTAAAATATTCGCATTGGCTTGCTTTATGAAATTATCCAGCGCCTTCTGGGGAACTAACGATGTTCGTATTTCGTAATCATTGCCGTTCGCATCCTTTTTCACTTCGACTTTTTGAAATTGAGGCATGAACTCAAAAAACAAATCCTCCGTGAATTCGTCTTTATTTTCCGAGCTTCGATTACTCGCCTTCAATAATGCCGAAATTGAATTAATCATGCATCTTCCTTTTTATTAAACGCTTCCGTTGTTTCTTTAACCGCTTTATCAACATAAGTCTTGATTAAAGCGTTTTTACGCTTAACATCCAAGCCTTGTTGCTGAGCTACTTGTTCCGCTTGCTGTCTCGCCGTTTCCTTCGCTTGATCTAACAAACGATTTAACTCCTGCGCCTGCTCATCGGCTATTGCCTTTGCCTTCGCTTCTGCATTCGCTTTTTCTACTGTCGAATCCTTTTTATCTACATAATAGATAACCTTTTTATCATTCAATAATGCCTGTAAAAATGAGTGTTTTTCCCATTTATCATCAACGGTTTTAATATCGCCGTTGTGCATTTCCAAAACTTCGTCTCCAGCCTCAATTCTAAATGATTGTCTTGCTTGTATTATCATATATAACCTCGTAAATTTTCAAATTTACCTCATCCGTTTTTAATAATACCTCCGCCCAGTCGCCCGAGCGGAGTAATAAATTTAATTAAAAGTTTTATATTATGAAATATCAATTTGATACTATCGCCTCAAAATTCATTAAATACCATCCCAATATCCGATAGTTTGATTATAGAAAACCTCAACTTCGGATACATTAGCTACATACACACTGTCGAAGGAAACCGTGTCGGTTTTCGTTTCGGTTATAGCTCTTTTCAAAGGAACTAACTCCTCAACGGCAATGAAATAGTCGTCGTTTACATAACAAACCATTCTATCTTTTCCGCCCGTTCCCGCGCCTTTTGCATACATAGCGGCGCATATTTCCAAATCCACGCCGTTCGCTTTTGCCGTATTGTTTTCTAACAAGAACGAAAGGATTGTTTTTTCCGCAAGCTCGCCGATTCTCGTAGTTGAGATGTAGTTAAGCTGTTCGTAAGGGATTACGATGTGATTCGGAATTGCGTCCAAATCCCAGCCCGCTTTTTCCCAGCAAGTCAAAATTGCATGATTTATATCATACAAAATCTCATCGGGAGTTTTATCCTTCCATGTCTTTTTACCGCTTTTTCCTTTTCCCACTTCGGAAACCGTAACATCAGGATTATTCAATAAACCATAACAGTCGTATTTAGAAAATCCCAAATATCCGTTTCTATCCATGTGCTTGTCATAAGCGGCTCTGATTCCGTCAGTCGCCATCTGCTCGAGGCTTCTGCTCGTAATTTGGGACTTTTGCATGTCCACCCAGCCTACTCTCATAACTGCCGCGAATACATGCGTTTTATAAACATCCTTGTTCATATCCGCCTGTATAACGGGGATTTCATTCGTTCCGCCAGCGATTATTGAATCTTCCATACCTCCGCCTTGAATACCATACTGAATACCCATCGCAGAGATAGTTTCAACCCATCCGCCTCCAGTCTTCACTGGTAAGTCACGAGTCCATGACTTCGTTGACAAAGGCTGTCTGATTTTTTCATCGAGTTTTTCAAGCTCGCCTCTCAAAAATGCCAAACCAGTTGACATTTTTCCGTCTCGAGCTTTTATCACTCTTCCGCCCGTATTGGTAAATCCTCTCTTGGTTACCATCTGTGCATTCATTTGACCTATATTTTGATAACTCATATAAATGTCCTCCTAACCTACTTATACATGAAGCTTCTCGTTTATGGAAACGGCGACAATTCCATTCGCATCCGTTGTTCCCGCAAATTGCATGCCCTCAATTTTCACTGCGTCTAAGCTGTCTGCGGTAAATCCCGTTCCGTTTTTCCAATAAACATCCGCGCCTAATTTTGCCTGTCCGCCAGTGCATACTACACTGATAATTCCTCTTTGGAAGCAATTAACAGCCTCGTATTTCGCAAAACCGACCAAATCTTGCTGATTATATACATTCGATTGTTTTACCTCTCTACTGCATATACCAGCGATTTTTTTATCCGTCGGATCAGTCGCTTTTTTAACTCCTGATGTATCTGTATCGTCATACACCACCAAATCGCCGAAGAGGATTACATCATCTCCGACATTCACTCGAGCCGCAACTAACATGTCAGGCTGTATTGCATATCCGCCCGCAAATCCATTGCCGAGTTGTTTTCCTATAACTTGTCCTACTGCCATAATTCAAAGTCCTCCTTTTTATTTTATGCCGTATTTCTTTTTCATGTGCGGATTTTGACTGTAGTAATAATTCTGAATTGATTTATTACTTGAAGCCCCGTCCACAGTTCTGTTCACTTTCATAACTCTTTTTACAGAATTATTATTCGCTTTCGTAACCGCCGAAACTCCCTTCAAAATCGCATCCGTCACTCTTCTCTTTTCGTTCGGATCTTTCAATCCCGCGATTTGCTTGCGTGCCTCTCTCAAGATATTAAGAGCCGTGTCCTTTGCCACAGTGTTATCCTCTGGGATTTTGAAATCAGGCGTTTTTCCCTCTCCATCCACCGTTGTTGAAGTCGTTTCATTATCAGGTGTTTTCGCGGAAGTTCTGCCCTCGTCATCTTCATTGATAACCTCTCCATCGCTTTTCACATCGTTCGGCAATAAATCACCAGCTTCGGCATCGTCATTTGTAAGCACATCTTCCGTATCGCCAAGCTGTCCGCCAAATTCTCCACCCTCTACACTTGGATTCGGTTGACCTGGTTGTTGCTGTAATTCAGCAATTGCCTTGTCAATATCGCCTTCAGGCGTTCCGTCCGATGTAGGCTTTCCAGTCATAAGACTGTCTACTTTTGCCGACAAGGAATTAATCGCTTGTAACATCGCCTGCATATCTCCCCCCTCATTTCCAGCTGGAGTTGGAGTAGGAGCTGTAGGAGACAATGCATCTTGTTGCTTCGCTTCTTCCATTTCAGCGCTTGTTTTATCGATTAAGTCATTGAACTCATCGACTGTTTTAACGGTTTTGATTTTTTTATCAAAATCCGCTAAAATTGATTGCACATTTTTTGGCATATCATTCACTCCTTTCAAAAAATTATCTATTGAATCGTTTATACGAACAGTAGACCCAGCTCGACCTGTTTCTACCACCGCTAAATGATTTCCTCGTATATTAGTTTGATAAAATTTCCCCGCATCATCCTGTATGTATCGCGTGTCATAACCGCAACTTACATCCCGCTTCTTCCCTGACATAATTTCATCTATCAAAATATCATCCGTAATAAATAAATCCGCAACTAAATAGTCGCCATTATTACGAACATTCTGAACATGTCCCTTTGCATAATACTGATAATTGCTGGTGTCCACATCCACTTCGGGATGCCCATCCGTAATCGGTTTGCCTTCAAATGAAGCCCTCACCGCAGGTAAACTATTCTCCTCCGATGTTCTCACCACATTAAATATTCTATCTCCCGCCCCCAAACCAAGCTCATCTTGTGTATATTTCAAAATTCCAGCTCGCCCTATATTTACATCTTTACAAATTAAATAACCTTCGGGAGTGCAAAGCATATGACTTGATAATTTCGACCCATAAAACGGCATCCTACTTACCCCCTAACAAATTATTCATTTTATCAAACGCTGTGTTGTCATGAACCGATAAAGTCTCAATAATATTCAATATCTCCCGTTTATCACGCTCGGGAGCAACCGCCAATGCCCGAGACCATGTTCCTATTAAATCATTTGTCGAAGTCTTGGCTTTTCGCAGTAACTGAATATAAATCTTAACATTATCATTCATGTGTAATAAATTAACGGATTTTGAATAAAAAGTCAATAAAAAAGTGCAACTTAATTATATAAACATTAGGATTACTTATGAATGGATTGTTTCCATGCCCTGAATTGCTCGGAATTTGCTAATTTATGCTTCAAAAAAGTGTTAAATGTCTTCGGCATTCTCTTCCCTAACGCCAGCTTCATGTCTTGAAATTCTTTAAATGTATTTACTAATTTTTGACGCTCTTGAACCTTATTGTTATAAGCCTCAATTTGCCTCTCCGTGCGAGGATCCCTGTCAGGCGGATTTGTTTCATAATTAGAAAATTCCCTAATCTCCTCAATTTCCCTTGCCGTTTTTCCGCCTTCAGTGAATGGGATAATTTCACATTTACAATTTGGATGGATACTTAAATAGCTATTTTCCAAAGTATCAAGTCCCGATTTATCAATCTTACCAAATGCTGATGCCAGAGAAGGATAAAATTTATTAGTTCCGCTTCGGCTATATACACGGTTTTTATGAGCGGCGCATTTCTTACAGCTATTTGCATGTCCTATAATTTTATATAAATCATGCTTTTCGTAAGTATAAATAACCGCGTAATTATTAGTAATCCGAGTCGATGTATCAAGTAACATTTTCGTATAATTGCCGAATGACCATCGTTTATTCGCTTTATCAATAAATCCCACCAATCCCTGCTTGCGAATATTCTCTACATATAAATCTTTATAAGCCCTCTCCATCGTTGATAAAGCGCCAGATTGATTTAATAATTCCGCCCGAGTCTCCTCCATCGTCTTTTTTAAGGTTTTATAACTAAACGAACTGGTTTCAAATACATGTCCCATAAAATTATCAACTATTCGACTCACGGCAACCTGATCCGTCGCATTCATTCCCAAAGCCCTTATATGTTTATCAATCTTGGCATTTAAATAAATATTCGTAAATAAATCAGGAGCATATTGCCAGCTTTTATTTACCATAAAATCCAATTGCTCTTGAACCCGCTTCAATATTAATTTATCTTTATAAGTCGCCATTCCAATAAGCGATTTATTAGTAATAATCGCCAGAATATTCTCTTGGACTTTCAAAAAAAGACGCATGAAATGAAAAGGTTTAATTATCATTTGAAATATCCGTTTTAAATGGACATTGACACTTCGTTTTGCAGTCCATAATTGATAATACACGACTCTTCACATCCCCGCTTGGATTTTTTAACACTTCCTTTTTATACAGACGCTTAAACATATCCTTAAATCGATTCGGTTTATAATAATTCATTAATCTAATTAATCTATTCACGATGCTCTCCCTCCAAGCGCTCTTTTTTCATTATCTCATTCTCTATTTTATTCAACCCTTCATATGTTTTTTTTGTTTCGGCGATTTCTTTGTCTAATGTAGGATATGCTGATTTAATTAGTTTATACTTACACCCAGCGATACGGATGGGAATTGGATTAATCTTTCGTTCAACTATGAAATCATCCATAATATCCACGCCAAATAAAGAAATGACAACGGAATCATTGTATTGTTCAAACCCACCATGTTCGCGTAAAGATGCCATTACTGTTTGTTTTGATAAACATACGCATTCTATAATTCCCAAGTCCTCACCTTGTGTAACAATATAAAACTTATCTTTCATTGTCTAATCCTTGTTTATAGTAATTTACATAAGCATTATATAAACTTCCCGTTTCATTATATATCGAATTATATGCTTTTAAATTATTAAATAATTTATCACGGTATTCATTTAATTTATCATAATCATAATCAGCGATACATATGCATGACCCTACGCCGTTGAACGCATCAGTATCACCATCGACAGTAAAACAATATTTAATTTTCAAAAAACCTGATATTAGTGTTTGATGTTCATTTTGAAATATCGATGCATCAGAAGAACCAAACCAATCTAAATTAAATGGCGTATCCCCACTCGGCAAAATTAATAATGTATCTCCGCATGAAGATATTCGCGTCTTTACTGTATTTATGCTATACAAATAAGATCCATATGCCTGTCGTTCTGTTGATGTAAATAAATTCGTCACCTCAATTTCGGATTGTTTTTGCAGTTCTTTCACGCTCTCCTTATAAACATCCGCATCCTTTTCAAAAGGATTTGCGCGTGTAGTTTTATTTATTAAACGAGATGCCTTCGTTTCGGACATCAAAACCCGCTTATTTCTACACCCAAATGTAGATAATATTCCCAAAGCGGAATAAACATCTGGACGCTCGTATAAAAAGGTGCTGTAAAATTGTGGCGCTTGAGTCATTGATCGAAATAATGTCGACCATTCAGTTATTCCCCACTGTAAAACATCTGGAGGTAATGAATCACGACAAAGTGCTTTAAAATCAGCCGATCCATGTCCTATTCCGTCATACAAATGATTCAATTCTTCTGCGCGTAAATTTTTAAACCCATATTTATGTAATAATTCGTTTACTTGCTTATTATGTAAACTTAACTCTTCTGGCGTAGTATCATCCCTTCCGCCAGCGCCAATCACCTCATTATTATAATTCAGTATGATTTTACCATCTTTATAACTCATTAAATCTAAAAAGTTTGTTAACGGCTTTAATGATTCATCCGCAATCATTCGATTAAAAAAATCCTCTGTAATAAAACCGTCTGAACACTCCTGTTGTAAATCAACATCAGAATTAACGCGCTTTTCCGTTGTTTCAGACTTATTAATCGCCTTACTTTTTACAGTATCTTCTCTTCTCATATGTCCATAGCGTTTAAAATACTCTTCATCCGATAACGGACCTTTAGGATGAGCATCCACAACCTTTGCTCTTAATAACCTATTCACGATACTTCCTCTCTGAACATTCTTTTTCATAGTTATACATTTCAACATTCCACATATCATACGGAACGCCCTGATTATTCTGCACGATTACTTTTTTATCCCCATGATAAAGATGCGGGCGCGGTAAGTATTGCATGTCCATCCGCTTCGCTTCTTCCTTCGTAATTTGCCAATTTTTAATCGAATCGAATGGGATGTTTTCCGTCACTTTATCAGGCATCCAAGCCGATTTTTCCGACTGTTCCACGCCATCCTTATAATAAATACTAACCCGCTTATTCCCCAAAATATTAATTACTTTCGTCATTTTCGTCCTCCTCATCTTCCGTAGGTGTAATCATCGCCTGAAATTTCTTTAAAAATTCCCATTTAATTACTAATGGTTTACCATCTATCATTGCCATTTTGACTCCTCACATTCACGCTCATAGTTCCACATCTCTACATTCCAAAGCTCCTGCGGAACATTATCATTACATTGAACTATCCGCCTCGCCTTCCCATGTCGAAATAAATATGGACGCGGTTTGTAATTTCTATCAAAAGCAGACGCCAATTCAGGCGTAATATTACTATAATCCTTATCATTAAAAGCATCAAACGGGATGTTTTCTATATTATCCTCCGAGCTTTTTTCGGACTGTTCCACGCCATCCTTATAAAAAATCTCCAATAAGTATTCGTAACCATCCTTATTTATTTTTAACTTTTTTATCATTCTCGCCTCCATACATATTATAATTATTTGCAAATACCCTCGCATTTAATTGTATAAACTTTGCCAGCGCATCCCAATCGTATTCAAGATCTACTATTTGCATCTCACGATCCCCCCAAGTTTCCGTTTTAATTGCTTTAACTTTCGTAAATCCCGCAATTAAACCCTCATGCTCCTCTAATTTCTTTAATATCTTTTTATCGACATCTTCATGCCAAACATGAGGTTCTAGATCTAAAAACGGACTGTCGCCCACCATTCTGAACCCAATCGGACGCTCCTCCCCAAATAACTTCGCGCATTTATGTGCAAAATCCTCACTCGTGGTAAAATGTTGTCCGTCCAATTGGACAGTGTCTCCTGCTTTTAAATTGAAATTCCTATAATTATTATTCATATTCTCAAAACGCATTCTGAATCCCGTTTTTTTAGGGGCGCACGCCGAAGCCGATGCTATCACCGATCCAAACCCATAATGGTTATCTTCTTTAAAGCGATTATAATATCCTCCGCCACGAGTCATAAACGATAAAATCGAATTCAACATATCGGCATTAACCATTTTATTATCCGCCGCATTATTCATATTTCCAGATTGTTTATAACGCTGATCCCAAGTCAAATTATCTTCCCATTGCCGTGATAATTTAGAAATTTCCGACTTCGATAAACCCACTGCCCCACGCTCTTTATTACTGAATACGGATTTAAGCAAATCTCCCGACAAATTCTTAAATACTTTTTGAAATACCTTAATATTATCACCATCTTTCGTAATCTCCGCAGACGCTTTCGTGTCTACATACTCATTTGATATATCATCCAAATCCAATGCTTCCGTAAATAATCGTGAGGTTGTTTTTGATTGCTTGTTTTCTACAATTTTTGCTCCGCCATGTCTTCCCAGCACGCTATTTAACGCCTCATTACCCAATGCGAATTGGAGCTGGCTCTTTTTATCCGTAGCTATTGATAATTTATCGTAGGCATTTGTAAATTTCATTCCTTTCCAATCACCATGAACATCTCGTCCTTTCATAAACGCCGACTGCACCACAGCGTCCGCCCCCGCCCATAAATCATCATCCGAAATTTTAGACGCGTCAATACCTAACCGCTCCGCAACCTTATTTTTAATTTGATTTTTTACCGCATTTAAATAACGCGATGTCTCTAACAACTCCCGAGCCGCGAGTCCTTGCATTGCGTTATCTAAATTCGGCGAGCTTATATTAGAACGAAATTCATCAATTTCAGAAGCATCCTTAAACGATAACATATCTTTCAGGCTTTTTCCTAATTTCATAAACCCATTAGCCATCGCCCCGTTAAGCCTTGCATCTCCCCAATGATAAACTCTAACACGCACATTACTCGCCATCGCATCCAAAGTTCCATCATCATCAAGCTCATTCATGTAAACACCCGAATCGTCATTAAATAAACATTGGCTTAAATCCAAACCATCAAGCCCGTTCGATTTAATGTAGTCCATTCGTTTATAAATTTCCCTCAAATCCTGATTTACTTTCTCATTCTTATATATTTTTGATGTAATCTCACCATCATAAGAACCCGACATCTCACCTTTTAATTTATTAAGCATTGATTCATAAACCAGCCCGTTCATTAATAAACTTGCCATATTTTTATTTTGCTCGGGACTGTGGCTTAAATCTAAAATATCAACCGATTTATTACGCAACGCATTAACCATTCGTAATCCAAACGCCATATTTACAGGACTTAATTTAATATCTTTCATGGCATTCTGCCCTAATGAATGTATAATCGAGTCTATTAAAAAGTCATTATCCGCCCCAGCGGTTCGTAAAGCCTTCATATCGACATTATCGCCATTAGTAAGCCCTTTTAATAAATCTTTCCCCTTTTTATTCATTTCCCAAGTAGTCAGACTTTTAAATAATAATCCCGCCGAGCCTGTAGGACGCTCTGTCCAATCCTTCCGATCATACGGAACTCCCAAATCCGCCAAAGTTGAAGCGGATTTATCATTTATACCGCCATCATCCTTCATTATTTCTTTATATAAGAAATCACCAAACCCGCCCACGCCGAACCTTGATAACTTCGCTCGTAAATTAAATGCCTGCTTCTCTCGATGCGCTAATTTACCATCATCAAACTGCTTATATCCTAAACGCCACGCCTTAACATCCAAATCAAATTGATCGCTATATCTTCGTAATAATGCAAATTTAACCGCATTCTCCGTCATTTTATCATCAGATGCATTATTAAGTTCATTTAAGTTCTTCTGCAATGCTTCCCTCATCCGTTCTCTATCAATAAACATTCGCATCGCATTCATCACGCCCGTTCCCAAATCCATATAGTTATCTAAAAAGCCGTTTTGTAATAAACCTAACATTTGATTTTTAATCTCATCGGCATTATCAATCACCCAAGAGCGATATTTTTCCAAATGTGGCAATTTAAATCCTTCTGCGCCTAAATTAATAATATTTTTTATGTTTTCATTTTGTATGGTTTTTTGTAAACTTGACTGAACACGGGCTGTAAATTTATTCAATGTCGGAGATGCTTCTGAAAAGGATTTAAATGTTTTAATTTCCCTCACATCATCTTGAGGCTCATCCATCTTCGATTCTGGTTGAGGTTCATTTCCCGCATGTATATCCGTTTTCGGCTCTGATTTAACATCCTCTGGTTCAATTCCCTGACTATCGGCAATTTTACCCTTAACATAATCCGCTCCGCCACGAACGAAGTCAAACCTTGCCAATGCCCGACTTACTTTAATATAGTTTTTATCATCCGCAGACACGCCTGACGCTTCCATATCGGCTTTTAATTGCCTTGCCTGATCAACCGCCTCTCGCGATTTGAAAACGCCTCCCCACCAGCCATCTCCAGCATCAATACAATTCTGAATATGGTTCAGTAAAACATCCTTCCGAAGCCCGAAAACCTTAACCACATCTCCCTTTTTCACGCCGACTTGAGCCAAATACTCATCAACATCCGTAAGTGACGCCGAACTTTTTACGCTCCCGCCAACCTGATTGGGACGCCCAGCATGTCCATGATGCCCTGAATTCGCGCCTCCATCTCTAACGCTTTTCATTAATACATAATATATCATTTGTAAAATCCTTGTTTTTCAGCGTATTCTTTCGCTTGTAAATTAACAAATGTATCTCGACTATCGAAGTCATATTCAACCTCATAACATGGGCAGGTTTTTCCGTTTGGTAATGTCACCGTTGATACATTAACAATTTTCGTCCTTCCCGCAATCAAACCCTCGTATTCAACCAGTCCTTTCGGCTCTAATTTACCCGTCCTATGATTATAACCTTTTCCAACATGCTGTTCAAGATTATTAAACGGCTTTACGCCCGTCATCTTAAATAACACAGGCTGTTCTTCCCCAAAATACTCGGATGCGCAGTTCATACTGAAATCCTCATTCCATGTGAAATGCTGACTATCAAAATCAACTGTATCGCCGACTTTTAAATCGTAATTTCGATACTTATTTACCATATTCTCAAATCTATATAACGGAACATCCGTATTCGGCGATAACGCCGTTTTTATATTCAAAAAGCTCTGCGCCCCGAATTTATTACTTTCCTTAATATCATTATAATTACCGCCTCCGACAGTCATCGCCGATTCCAAATACTGATTATCCTCCGCCGTCCATGTATAGTTCTTAACTTCATTACCATCCTTATCCAAGCATCCTCTTACAGCGTCAAGCCAAAATTCAATCTGATTGATTGTTTTTCCATATTTCGCGCGATCCTTAGGTCTTGAAGTCGGAGATAACTGCTGTCCAGTGATAATTCCCTCCTTATCATCAAATGTAGGGAATATCGATTTTAAATTTGCCGAAGCGGTTTTTAATGACTTCGCAAAACCATCCTTATTTACATGTAATTTACCGCTCGTATTTATAATGCTATTTGAAACATCCGAATATCCGCTTATCCGAGATGTATCCGCATAAATATCAGATTTTTTAACCGCCAACATCCCGTTATCCGCCGTATCATGAGCCAAATCAAACCCACTTTTTTTAAACGCATCATAACAAACCTGCGCATAAGCATTATCACGCGCCCATTTATGTTCGCTTTTTAAATCTCCCTTCAAATTAACGCCATCATATAAATCAAAAAACGGCATCGGCTTATATTTATCATCTCCTATACCATTTGGACCCTTACCTTCCGCATATTCGGATGATTGCCTCAATATACCGTATTTATAAGAACAATAACCTTGACTGACAATCGCTTCAGCTAATTTATCATCCTTAATTCCCGCCGAATTCAACGATGCCTTAACCTCCGCCAGCGCATTATCTAATTTCGGCTTATCCGCTTTTATATCGCCTACATACTTTTTTAACGCTATTAAAGAAGGTAAACCAACCCATGATGAACCATTCATAACCATCGTTTTAAATGTCTTTTTAATATTTTCAGGCGTGTCCTCGCCTCTAAAATGATAACTATCCTTAATACATGCATCCAAAAACTTTCCCGCTTCGGCATCAAAATCCAAATCCCCAAGCGAATCAAATACCTTAAATACGGACATTCGATTTTCTGATCCCATTCCCTTAAAATTGTATTCACTGTGATGATTATAATCAAGTTGTTCGTGTAGCTGATATCCTACATCATCAGGATGCGTAATTACATCTAAAAAGTTGTCAGGGCTACAAGTCAATTGATTTTCAAAGTTAGTTAACAAAATCTCATCCATGCCTTTTAAATGTTTTGTAAACAATTCGTAATTTGAATCATTATTTAAATCCATCCGCGTATTTTTCTTAATATCCTCAACCGTTGCCAATGACCTACCTGAACCAAAATTATTAACCATTCCGCCCTCTAAAAAGCTGGTATTTCTACTAATATCATCAGCCTTTTTACTAAACGCTGTTTTAACCTCATTCTCAACCGTAATCGGCTTAGATCGGGCTTTAATAAACCGCCCTACATCAAACTGACATAATAACCGTCCATATCCCTTTGCCAATGCGTCCAAATCTCCAGAAGCCGATGCCTTTTTTATGTCAGCAATCGTTCGTTTGTCAAAAATAGCCTTTCCATAAAATTCATAATCCTCGAACGCCTGCTTCAATTCATCTGATGTTAGATTGATTTTATCTAAAATCTTACTCGAAAAATGTTCGTTTATAAAATCATTATCATCGCCGTAATCCTCATGTAACATTTCTAAAAAAGGCTTAATACTATCCTCTTCCCCTAATTGATATTTAAGATTGTTCTTATTAACATCCCTGCGTATAACTTTTAAACGCTCATTCAATGTCTGTTCCATTAAATCCGCATCTAATGACACATCAGCCACATCATCAAAAGAAAAACCTGTTTTATATTTATCAAGCAACGCAATCGTTCCCAATTTATTAACCAAAAACTTTAAATCCGATGACACATACTCATCGCCCGCCGATTTAATATCTCTCTCCGAAATACTGCCCTCGTATTTAAGACCGTTCAAAAACAAATCCGATACATCCCTTTCCGTTCCTGCCCATGAATATGCATCTAAAATCGGATTGAACGCTCCCTTACCCTTCAAATAAGCCTTCATAAATTCCCCAAGTAATTTTGTATTTTCAGGCAAGTTTTCTAATAATGCCTTAACATGCTCATTATTCATTATATCATCAAGCGTAACAGTCGCTTTGTTCGATGTAAAAAATGATAACCCCTTATAATTCGAATCCTTTCTTTGTAAATATGCATCCAGCTCTTTAACCATTCCCACTGTCGATAATATACTCTCCATGTGACCCAATTGTTCCGCCTTACTGTATTTTATATCAACATAATACCATTTGTTAAACTGACTGCCGTTACGATAGCGCTTCTCACGATAAGATAAAAAGTCGTTTCGGAATGCGTCTAAATTTGATAACTGCATATACAATAAACGACGCAGTCCATCATGCTGAATCAAACCAATCCGATTTAACATGTCATCACAAGCGTCATTAAACACATCCTTCAAAGCGTCCATTTTTTTACCTGTAAACTCATCTGCCACCTTTTTTATATCATTATACTTATAAGAAGGAATACTATTTAACAAACCATTCGGAAACAACTTCTGTAAATCATTCGTAATATCTGCCTTTTCCTTCAAATCCTTAATCATAATTGAAATAGTATCCTGTCCCAAACGATTAACCTCTTGCTTTTTAACAACTGAACCCGTTTCCTTAAATGCATGCGCATTACCGCCCGCATCCTTACTAAAATGATTAATAATTTGCTTTGCCTTTTCTAAATTAGTTCCCGATAATTCCAATGCCTTTTTAGGTTGAGGTTTTGCCTCTGGCTCTGGTTTTGCCTCTGGCTCTTTAACTGGTTCTGGCTCTGGTTTTGCCTGTATTCCGCTTTCCGCCTCAGGCACATTCTTACCTAATAAAGCATCAATTTCCTCTTCCGTTTTACCTGACTGCTTTAACTTCGCCTCAACCACTCCGCCCGCTTCTTTTATTTTATTAACAGCGCCCATAACAAATTCATATCTTGCCGTTGCCCTACTCACCTTAACCAAATTTTTATCATCGGCGGGAACGCCATCCGCAATCATTTGATCCCGCAATTCGCATGCCTTTTTATAATCCTCTTCCGATTTAAATACTCCGCGCCAATTCTCTCCCTGCTCCAATGCGTTTTGAATATGTGTTAATAATACATCCTTACGAAGCCCGAATTTCTTTACAACATCACCCTTTCTAACTCCAAAACCCACCAAAAAGTCATCGACCATTGATAAAGTCACCGTATTCGTAGGTAACGAACCTCCGACCTGATTGGGGCGTCCAGCATGTCCAAAGTGACACGAACCATCCGCTCCATCCTTATGCTTCAAATAATCCAATCCGCCATTCGAATTGATAAATTCGGCTTGTTCCCTCGCCTTCAAATATTCATCAAGTATCGAATTAATCTCCGCATTCGCTTCTTCATTACTGTAAATACTATCAATCTGATGCAATTGTTCACGCTTCGCTTCCCAAGACTTCTGAAAATCCGCCAAAGACTTAACCTTTGTTAATATTTCAAATAAAGCCTCTTTTATAGCTATTCTATCCTCAATCCTTAACACCATGTTATCATCCTTTGTAATCGTTCGAATTATCAATCGAAAGTAAAGTCACGCCATGTCCCAAATCCTGCGGGAACTTCTCTTCCGAGCCTCCATCAGAATTATCATCCGCTTTCGGTTCGTCTTTCGGTTCTTTATCACCATCCGCTTTCGGCTCATTCTTAATGTCCTCGCCCGTGTCCTTAACCGTCTCGTCCAAATCTTGAATGTCCAATGCATCCACCCTTTGTTGTATCTCTGCCTCGTTCATGGCATCTGTGGTATAAACATCATGTTTATAAACCTTTGTAGCCTCGTTTAATATTTTTTTCCCGCGCATTCGTAAATACTCTTTCATTAATTCATTACTATTCATAAATTTACCCCCAATGATTGCTTAATTTCTAATATTTTTTTATCAAGCTCGGCTTCCCTTCGCTTCAAATCCTCATTTTTATCAAACTTACGAACCGCATCGGCAACTTCCCTCAATCCCCACTGACTTCTATCATTGGCGGGAACGATTGCCTGTCCGCGTTCAACCTTTCGTAATTTTCGGTTAATATCAATCAATTTATCAACCAAATCCAATTGCATCTTGCGAGATAAACGCTCTCCGCTGTCCAATTGATGCCTTATCCATTGTCTGTCGTTCATAACTGACCTCCCATAATAGCGGAATTTACCTGCGCTTGCTTATTTACCATCGCTTGCTGAGTTGACTGTAATAAACCCTCAACTTGCTTTTTCAAATCATCTCGCTCCTTCTCAACCTCAGCCAAAATATCATCCCATCGTCCAGATACTTTCATAAGTCGTCCAGCTCCGCCCTGTGCCTTAATCTCATCCTCAATTCCCTTCAAATGCTGACTTATATTATTATATTTATTTTTAAATTTTTATTGATTTTTGATGTTCCAAACGTAGTTATTTT
>ERZ808278.433-NODE-433-length-28325-cov-3.335409_pt1 | contig 28325 bp, 10 predicted proteins | sample MGYA00521239_ERZ808278 | MGnify/ENA primary metagenome ERZ808278 (study PRJEB31516, sample SAMN03275600) | gut metagenome | biome: mammalia-associated habitat; material: feces | host: Papio cynocephalus | place: Kenya | collected 2012-07-17 ... | reverse complement strand
ACCAGACAAGGATAAGCCAGCGCCAGCACTGTATGTGGTATTAGAATCGGTATTTACACTGGTATATGTTCTATTCATTACCGAAGTAACACGTCCCTTAGCGTCAACAGTGATTTGAGGAACTGATATTGTAGAATTATTATTGCCTGTCACGTTAGCAGATGGGCCATATGTCCCAGCAGTGACACCAGAACTCGGAAATCTGTCAATGTTAAAAGTGCCACTGGTAATTTGAGAAGCACTGTGGCTATGAGCATTATCAAGAATATTATAAGAAGCTTTTACTGCAAAAGTCGGTGCAGCTGTTTGTCCGGTTACATTATTAGCATAACTTGTCCAAGAAATCTTTAAACCTTGGTCATAGTTAGCCCCCAAAGGAATAAAATTTAAAGATTCACTCCACTGAGAGCTTTTATACCATACGCTAAAGGTGTTTCCTTCAGCAGCCTTATCAAGACCAGCGAAAATTCTATCATAGAAAATAGGTTGAGCATTTGGCGTTAAAAACCTATAGTTCACTTTCGGATCGATAAATTGATTAGAATTACCAGAATATACGTTAAAAGTAATAATGGCTGCATTAATTCTACTAACTGCTAAATAAACTTCATTATGTCTTTGATAATTGGCGCTACAAGTAATAGAGCCGATTTTAAAATATTCGTCATTCAAAGTACTTTTTTCTTCACGATACATAGACCTCTTGATACTAGTCGCAGTATTCGCATTACCATCTAAATTACCATGAGTAGTAGTGATATAAGCGTCTTTGAACTTCCAACTTGATGTGCCTAATGCCGATGTGCTACCACTGGCATATGGAATGATACCGTTAGAAGTGGTTCTAATCCAATCTGAATCGCCAAGAGAAGGAGTCGTCATTCCCCAATATCCATTGGCAGATTTAGACCCTATGGCTTGGACCATATCTGGAGTCCATTGAGTATAAGACCCATTTTTAGGGTAATAAGCAGTTGCCATCCTTTTCTCTCCTATCTATAAAAATACTATAAAAAGGAGAGAAGGACAAGCCCCCCCCCCTAAAATCGTGAGTTTACAATATATATAAAAAATCTGGACAAATAATTTATATTTATTTGCCCAGATAAATAATTTTATGAAGATTTTGGAGGATTTGTATTTATCCAAATCATATAATGAGAATCCGTTGGCTCTTTATCCCCTCTATAGATAATACCAACTTCATCAGCTAGTTTGTCTTTAGAAACATTCTTTGTAGCTATTTTTGCTGTAGTAATAGCCGAATCATCTATTTTAGTAGTTGTAATGGCTTTATCGACAATTTTAATCGTCGACACCGCATTGTTTTGTAAATGGTCAGTTCCAACGGTATTGTTACTTAACGTCAATGTCGATGAATAATTATCATTTTCGCTTGCTATAATATTACGTAAATTTACCGTGCCAGATACATCTCCGGAAAAGCTAATGCCATTTTTTAGACTAGAAGCTGTAGATGCAGATGTAGCATTACCATCGAACGAAGTAGCGTATACATGAGCATATTTATTATTACTTCCACCTAAATTATAAGTGTCACCATTCGTAGGCATTATTGTCTGAGATTGAATCGTCCCAGACATTCTTCCGCCAATAGTTGGCAAAGCTCCTATTTTAGCACAAGTAATGTTTACTTGTCCGGTTTCGCCGTTAACGCTTGTCACACCAGCATTTACTGTAGCCCACGTGCCATCGCCACGTAAAAACTTCCCATTAGACCCTGCTTCAGGAGTCGGTACGATTCCCATTGCACCAGTACTAGAAGCTGTTGCTCCCTTCATTCGTGGAAAATCTATAAAAGTAATTGGTTCCGTTCCACCTGTATTTGAAGGGGTTGTATATTGAAAACCATATTGAAAAGCATCTTGAGAAATATCAGAAATACTAGTAATTCTTCTTGTAAGGCTTATACCATTTATATCATATTGAGCCTTAGAAGCTGTTCCAGCAGTAAATTCAACCCATCCAGCATCAGTCGTAATTTTACTCTCATCAATAAGAACATAGATAACTTTTGTATCAAGCTGCCTTACCATATCCCCGTTTTGGACTTGAGAAGAAGACAATGCCAAACGAGCTTCTTTATTAGTTACGCTAATAAGACGCTCTTGAGCAGACTGCGGTATAGCACTCAAAGGCAAAACACCTGTAAGTTGTAGCTCAATATCACCAGAGCCAGTGAAGTTCTTTTTTGTAGCTGTAAAAGTGCTGCCTGGATAAGTAATACTAATTCCTGCTCCTGGAGAAAGGACTTTAGCTTTTCCAACAGCGGTGTTTCCGTTAAAAATACTATTTACAGTTGTATCAACGTAATTTTTTACTCCTTTTGGAGTAGCGGCTTTGTTTTCAGTATCATTATCAATTGTGCTTGTAAGGGTCGTCTCGCCTTGTTCGGTGGTAGAAGCCGTTTTAGGCGTATAAGCAGGAACATACTTCTGTTGATTTTCATCATAGAATTTCAAAGTAGCCACTTTTTACCTCCTAAAACTTTATCGTTTCGATCGTAGCTTCTATAATTGTATTGGATGGCATATCTCTTACGGGAGTAAGAATGAAACCGCCCTCTTGTAAATCATCAAATTCTAATATCGTTTTGCCGCTGATTTTTAGAGGCAAACTCGTAGTATCTGAAGTTCTTCTAAAATAAAAATCGGGTTCTATCCCAGAAACAGAATTGATTGAAGCAATATATTCTTCTGGTTTTTCTTCATTATCAAACATATTAGAAATTTTACTTATATTTTGAATATTCGGTTTAGTATTTAAATCCATACACAAGGGTAAGGCATCGGGATATTGAATACCAAAGTGAGTATATCTATAATTAGATACATTATTAAATTTTATATCAACGCCACCAGTAAAAGGCCCTCGAACTTGTATAATCCTTGAACTCATTTTATCACCCTAATTTTTCCACATTTCAGTAAGGGTTCCAAAAGCTGGCTTCTTTTGACGATAAAGTGCTACTCCATTAGAACGTAAGACAGCAGAAAGATTGGCATCATTTTCTGCTCCATCCCATATATACACATCTCGTTGATTGTCTTGACCAAAAGTGCCTAAATAAAACCAACTGTTCGTATTATAATCAAAAGCAAAAAATTTGCGTTTTTCACTTTCACTGTTGTCTTTAGATGTTGGAGAATAAACAACTATTCTGCTAGCATTTTCATTATTAATTGGTAAGCCATCGTTATTAGTTCCAGTAGGATAAACCAAATTTAAGAATTCAATAATACGTTCGTTACTATATACGTCTCCATCGGCAGCGGTGAATGCTCCTCCAGAAGGAGTTGAAGAAAAAATAGTTTCACGCATTATCTCATTGGTAAGATGATAGCCAACCAGAATACCAGCTTGATCTTTGACAGCACCCATGTCTTGCCAATACAGGCCTTCATAATCGCTATTAGACATATCCGTGCCAAATATATCTTTCGCATTCTTATTTGCATTAATTAACCATTTACGATTAGCCCATTTCGTAGCAGCAGGACTTTCTTCAATCACCTCATCATTAGGGCGGCTTTTTTGATCAGACCAAAGAACATACAGGTGATAATTAACACCATTAATAAAAGAGGCTTCAATATCATTAATAGGATTACCAATATAAGAAGAAGATGTTGTCCATCGGCCATCACCAGTATCTTCGTTATACGTGATTTTAACACGCTTATCATCTCTTAAACCTGTTGCTAAATCAATATTATTTACAGAGTGAATTACTCGATTATAAGTTTCACCGGTGTTGTAAGTAATAGTTACACGACCTTGATCGCTATCTTTATTATTACCAATAGCAATATTGTCAATATATTTAATTACCGTTCCAGCAAGCGGATCTGTTCTTTGATAATAAATATTTTCATCCTCATTGATTTTAACATCTTTGGAATCTGACCCAGTAGTTTCTAGATATACTTGACCATTTTTAGCTATATGGATATCTTTTACCCAATTAAGTCGGTTGCCGCTTGTCTTTTTATAGACTTTTAAACCATCTGTGGTTATATGATCGACGAGGCTATGAACAAAAGTTACTTGACCATTGTCATCATTAATTTCAATATTGGTAATATAATCAACTGGCCAAGATATGGACGTTCCATCAGTATATTCAATTTTTAAAATACCATCTATAAAGGTAACATCTTTTATATTTTTTATAAAGCCCAAATAAGCGGTGATTGCTTTTGGCTTATTCGTATAATCATATACCAATAAATCTACAATCAAAACTTCAGCGCCAATGTTTGGAATAGTTGTTTCTTTTCCGTTAGCGTCAATTGTATAGAAATTTTTTGGAATAAGTTTACATACATGCGGTGTTTGATTTGTGTCGAATAAGTCTGTATATACTAAATGTTGATCAGTTTTATCAGCTTTGGCAAGAATATCCTTCCAGTCATAAACATTAATATTTATACCATTATCATTAACGGTATTGACCGCTGATACTTTAACAATACGTAAATTTCGTAAAGTGTCGCCTTTTATACCCCTAGGAATTTCAACTTGCCATTGGTTATAAAACGGTTGATCTCGTTTGTCATTAGTATAAGTATTTTGTTCGAAAAATCTGATGCCATGTTCAGAAGATTTTATCGTACCTGTTGTCCCTCTTTCGTCCCCATCTTCATAATAAGGAGAACCCCAGGTTCCAGTGAACAGAAATTCAGGAAAAGGGATTTGGAAGCCAACATGAATCCAAGAATCAGAAGAAGCATTATTCGTTCTAACATTAAACCATTTAAACTTAATATCATTATTGGTTTTACCAGAGACAAGCGCGTTATTCACATTATAAGAAGAAACTTTTAAATTTACATCTTTATCAAAAATCTTCTCTGTTGTTGCCAGGCCGTCTTCGTCAAAGGCTACACCATCTCCCCATACATTATGAGCTGCATCTGCTTCAGCATCATTGTTTACGATATCAGGCAAATAACGATAACGCTCACTTATCTCATCAGGATAATCATTAGTGCTGTCTGCTCCTTTTAGAGTAGCATTTTTCTTTGTATTAAATAAAGAATCTACATTCTCAAAAGAAGTAATATCAAAAAATGGAGTACCACTACTAGGGCCAACAAACTGGCCAATATATTCAGCTCCGCCCCATGTTCCGTTATAATTCAAGCCACGTCTAAACATCATGCCATTGTGGCCATCATTTATGTTTGTTGTAGCAATCAAACAATATTCGCCAAACCACACATCTGTATAAGAACGACCGAGATTGAACTTGGCGGTCATTTCTTCGATGGAGGAAAAACGTTCTTTGATTACGATGCTTTGGCCTTGCGGGCCAGCGTAAAAACTTTCCATCGTTTAATCCTCCTTCGTATACTCATAATCAATTGTGAATGATGAATTTTTGTAATCGTTGTCAATCGCCATAATGCTTAGACTCGTAATCTCAAGCCCCTGTAGCTCGTAGTAGCCACTAGGGCCAAGCTGAATCTGTTCACCGTTGATAGCCATCATCTGTTCTGGATGGCCCCAAACTCCGATTCTGTCGATAACAGGATTTTTCATTTGATTTGTAAGATTTGTCAATTCGCAAAGTTTAGTATCAACTTTTGTGATATCTATCTTTCGACCATAATCAATAACAACGGTATTGCCATTTTGAGTTTCAGAATTGATTAGGCCATAGTCTTCAGGACCTCTATCAATTTGAAAAGAAATTTGCCTAAAACCATCTTCAATAGGTCTAAAAATAAAAGCAAATTTCGTTTTTTTGGAGCTATCATAGTTTGATCGCCAAGCGGCAACCATAGATGCTTTTACTACTTTATTTGTCAATTCAAATTGCTTATCAGAATTTCCAATATAAAAAACTCTATTAGAACCCTCTCCTTTCCAATAGAGCTTACCATTTTCAGCAGTTGTAAAGTTATCTTTTTTATTTGTTTCATCCAAAACAACAGACTTGACGACCTCTTTGCTCGTATTCGTCTCTTTTGGATTTTGGCAATAAAGAGCAATACCGTACATATTATTACTATCGCCGCCACGCTTCAATGTGTATCGTCTTAGAAACTGATAAGAAGAACCAGTGCCAGTCGTTTGGCCCTGGCCCTTCTCTAATTTGATTGTAAAAGTATATTCATTATTGAAGTCAACAGGAATATTTAGCTCACAATAATAATCTGTATCTGCCTTGAATTGAGCATTATTTGCCAACATAATCCTAAAGTCAGTGAAGGTCATTTTTGCTCCATCATCTTCACCGATATCAACTTCTGATTTATATTCAGTGAGAGAATGGTTTACATCTTTAGCACATCCATTTCTGAATCTGTATTGTCCTATTTGATGACTTGTTGCCATTTTATCTCCTGTTTCCTTATTTATCTAAAAACGTTCAAGGCACTCATTCAACGTGATAGACATCGAAGCACTCGGCCCTAGCGTTAGTGTTATATTCTGTATATTGAAATCTCCATAAGTGTTGGTTATCTTATCATTAACAGTCACTCTTGTATTTGGCTCAAGATACCAAGCCGGAATGGCTGTCATTGATAAAGTCCTTTGATAAGTTGTATGAAGATATAATTCATATTTTATCTGATCATACGCTGCATTGTGATTACCGCCAGTATATAAACCATAGAAAACATTGCTGTTTACTTGGCAAAAATCTTGTTGCTTTTCATTAGCTTCTTCCAAAAGAAGCTTCCATTTTAGAACTTCCTCTTCTTCGCCAGTGATAGCATTATATTTTTTAGTAGTAGATTCATCATCTGTATTGATGAATATCACATCTGGAATTTCAGGTTCAAACAAACAATTTACGTCATCACTACTAACAACATCAGTTCTACGTCCGATATTTCCAATAGAAAATTGTTGTAATCCTGATTCATCGGGATCTATAAAATCCAAAAAATAATTTCCATTAGTGAAAGTGGTATGATTCTCTGGCTTGCTTTCTTGAGTGCCGACAGCACATAAAAATTTTTGTTCTACCAAATCATAAATAGCAGGCCAAAAAGCGTCTAACTCTTGATAATAAAAATCAACATCAATTCTGTTATAAGAAGAAAGGGTCAATAAATCATCTACGCACTTATATGTTTCCGTAGTATTATATCCATTTTGTAGATTATAATAATATTGACCAGCATCAGAAGAATTATTATTAGCCAATTTGCCCCTTAGATAAAGTTCTGTCCGCCAATCTGTAGCTTTATAAGGATTATCGTTATCATAATATTTTATACAATCTACAAATTTATACGTAGCATCTTTCCAATAAAGATAAGCATATCCGTCAATAAAACCAGTAGTATTGTCGATAGATTCATCCGCCAAAGACATATCATCTTTAGCATCAGATTCTAAAGTTGATTTGACGATCGCTACTATGTTCTCTGTCTTATCATAGTCTTTTGGATAATTAGAATTACTCATGGCTTGTTTTATTTTTTGTTCAACGCTAGTGTACGGATTCTCTATATAAGAAACATTATCTATGAATATTTTTTGAAGTACTGGGAATTCAGCATAATTGATTTGATTCAAGATATCGCTATATGTATCTAAATCGGCTTTTAATTTTTTGATATTTTCAGTATAGCTATCATAGCCTTTTTGAGCTTCAGATAATGCAATTTCAGTTTGTTCTATTTGTGTGCCAATAGCGGCAATTTCATCTTCATATTTTTTGATGTTATCTTCATCTAGTGCTAAAACGACTTTGCCTTTATTAGCGGCTTTATCATCTTCATATCTTTTTTTCCAAGTTTTTCTATTACCTTCAGCATTACCTTGATCTTGGAGCTGTTTTTCTTTTGTTCTAGTTAGCTCATCAATTTCGTTTTTAGCATTAGTTTGAGATAATTGTTGACTATTGATTTGAGTTTTTAAATCAGAAATCGTTGCTTCACAATCAACCTTTTTGATTATTTTGTCATTGATTTTTGCCTCAAAATTTTCATCATATTTTACGAGAGCTTCAAGAAGAACTTTTGTAGAAGCATATATTTCAGCATTGTTTACTTTACCATATTTATCAGGTAATACATCTTTATTTATTCTATAAACAACATTTACATTTCCAATAGAAGGTAAAGACTCAACCGTAAGAGGAAAAGCCATTACTGTCAATCCCGTATCAGCTTCTTTATAAGCCAATAAATCCGTATATTCGATAACACCTGTAGTAGGTTTTTTGTCAATAGCTAAATGATACATTACTGGATAAGTAATATCTGTTCCTTGAACGGTTCTTTTGCCTTGAATAACATAATCGTTTTTTATGTTTTCATAATTAGGAGTGGCTGTCAAAGAAACTATATTATTATCATCGTCAAAACTAAAAGCATTTTTGCTTGTAGACGTTTCTACCAAGTAATCATTTTTATTCATATCTGATAACAGATATTTGACCCGAGAATTATTCAAATAATTTTTTATTTCTCTAAAATGAAATACGCCAAATACGTCATAGAAATATTCATAATTTCCTAGATATGATTTTATCTTATCTAGGATAGTGCATATACTATCTCCTGGAGCAGCTGTCAATTCATTCGTATAATAAAAATCATCATAAATATATCCAACGTCATCCCCGTTAGTATATTTTTGCCATCCCATTATATCACTAGGCTCATCTAGAGTGCAAAACCAAGAATTAGTTGTATCGACGCTTGAGGTGTCTTTTTTCATCCATAAAGGATTATCCCCTGTCCATTTCATGATACGTCTGATTCTCAAATCAACATCTTCTATAACGATATTATTCAGAGGCTCGCCACCGAAATGATTTACAAGTTCCTGGATTAGGTCATATAGTTTTACCTTTTCAGTAATCTCTTCACCGTTTTCGTCTTGAGTGTCCATTTCATCTAGAATTGTTGTGGAAGAAAATTTACCACCCACATCGCCATTCAATCCCGCCATTTTATCTTTGAGAGATAAACTAATATTTGCCCCTCCAGAAGTAGATGAAGAAATGTTAAAGGTTCCGATAAAAAAGACCCCTTGGGGGAACCACAAAATAGGAAAATCTGTATATTCTGTTCTAGAGTAATTTTTGATGCCTATTTCAATAAAAATCTTTTTGTTGATGGCGAAATCAAAATTAGCATCATCAATGTTATATTCTTCTCGATTGAATGTGGCGGATAGGTTTCCTGTTGTTCTCATGGAAGAAGACCCATCCTTAGAGAGGGAGCCAGCTGTAAGCTCCCCCGCTATTTCCTTTATAGGATTTTCATTCCAATCAAGCAATGTGATTTTCACATATTGCTTTTGATTAAGAAAATTATTTATTTGAGTAAGAAAATTTTGGCGAGAAGTGGCATCATTATAATTTTCATAATAAGAATCTGCTAGATAAGGATATGTTTTTCTCATTTTATCTCCTACCTATAAAAAGCTCTTATTACTTGACCTTTATAATTTATCTGTCCTTGAATAGGAATTTCTGGAACGCAGATTCTTCCGTCTTCACTCCAATTTCTTACAGGATACCAACAGCCATCAATATAATAGATATAATACATTGTGCCGACTAAATATATATGATTGATTTGCGGTGCTGCTATCTCATCAAATGAATTATAAACAATATAGTTCTTCATTTCATCTTCTGTAAGAGGTCTTACAATGCCATCAGATTGTTTCACAGCAAGTTCGCCAGAACTTGTTACTTGCCATTCATTAGTAAACATGTCAATTGTTTGATTGTCGGCATCTACAAATACTTTTTGCTTTGTATCCGTTTCATTTACCAAATGCCATGTCTTCTTTGTGGCATCCGTTCCAGGGTTAGGTGCAGATTTATCGAGTATAAATTCAAATTCTCTTAAAAATCCAGCACGTGAAGAATCTGCCTTTTTCATCCTACGGCCTAAAAAGCATAAATCCTGAACATTATAATCACTCATCATATTGAGCATTCCAGTAGCACCAATCACTACTGTCGTATATTCATTTTGACCATAGTATCGAATACTTGCCACGGCATATGGAGTACACTCAAAATTGATTCCCTTGAAATAGTCCATACGCTGATAATATTCAATTATTTCCGAATCTTCTGTAGCACTCTTTTGGATGTAAGTATGCTTTTTCCTAATCTTACTACCTAAATATTCATTTGGCTCAAACATGCCTTGTTCTTGTGCGACAACCATCTTTACCACAGATGTTTTTGTAATTTCACTACCTTCTGTTGCTCGTTCTCTGTAGTATACAAGACCTTCCACTAACACATGGTCGTTATCAAACATTCCAGGAGTGTTAGAATCAGGAAATGTAAGACTTGTAATCTCTAAATCAGAAGGAGTTTGATAATAATTATTTGCTACTCTATTAGCATAAGTGCTTGAACCGATAAGGATAGTATCGTTATCTAGATTGTCGCTATTATTAGCATTGATGCCAAAGCGATAGCCATAATAAGTATTATTATTATTGCTCTTTGGCTGAGTTTTATCAGGAAATTCTAATGGCTCACCATCAGCATTTAATTCAAAAACATGAGGTAAATTCAAAAACGATATCTTTAGATTCTTGATATAATAATCTTCGCCAGGGAACAATTGAGGCGTCATATTAGCCTTAAGTCCAACATATCTCTCTCTGATTTTCGTATCAAGTTCACCCAATAGAAGGTCATCGGTTGTTTTATTATCAGAAGTATGAATGGTCGTAGGCCACCAATCATACATTTGAAAGGGGATCAAGTTCTCCGCATAATCAATTTCTGGAATATCTGGATTATCAACATCATCATCGCCATATCCAGGAATATTGATAATTCCTAGAGAATCGAGTTCTTTTAGAGAATGGCCTTCTCCTACTTGATAAGCCGTAGCAGTAAACGACCAAATACGTCTGCCTAAAGTATCATTTGGCGTAAATGACACATCTGTAATCATTACAGGAATAAGACCTTCTGTCATACTTCTAAAAAGCTTAGGCTCGCCATCATTCAACCAGCCGATAACCTCTTCTCTGAATTCCCTATCCCACAGATAATCATACTGAGTAGTTTCTTTGTATTCACCATTCGAATTAGGTAAAAAGTCATTACGCCATTGTTTCTTGATATTATTATCACTAAGATAATTTTGATATTCTGTATACATGTTATCAAAATGAGAAGTTTTCTTTAGAAATAACTGGTTGACATCAGCTTCACTTGACAAAGTGCCAGATAAAGAAAATTGCTTATATCCAAGGATAGCGTTTTCTGCAAAACGAGGATATTTGCTTCCTAAAGTGTCGATCTTAACCCTATTAGTGATAGGCTTATAATTAGATACTTTGAAATCATATCTAACATCTAATTGCTTATCCATACGAGAAATAAAAGCATCATAGAATTGTGGAAAAACTAATTCTCCTGCTGTATTCTCATCTTCTGCATTACCATCTGAAAAATTCTTTACATCTGATAAAACACCTGCTCTAGACTTGAACTGCACGCGATATTGATACCAAATGTGACTGCCAACGGTAATATCAGTAAAATCAATATCAACTTTTTCATGCACTCGATAAGCCGCAACTGTTTCCCACTTTTTGAAGTTATATACGCTTGAAGAACGATAAATATATATATGGCCTAAGACAGATGCGTTGTCAACATGCAATTTTACTTGACCTTCTTCATTATCTATATAAAATTTACAAGTTGGATTCCAATCACCTTGGCTATATCCAGAAATAGTAAAGGGATACTCTACAGAATATCCTTCATATTCATTTTTAGTTTTATAATGAACGATAATCGAAAAATTATCACCTTCACTCTCGCTAATATCACCAAGATTCAAAGTATAATTTATTTCATTAGGATTCAAGTTGGCACTTGTATAAATTGTATCTGTAGTCAATACAGGCGTAGTTTTACCAGTTGGAACAACATCAATATAGTAACTTGACATTGTTTCAGTCTCTACAGATGAATTGTCGCCAAATATCAATCGGCCAGCAACAGTCATTTGACCACGATTATAAGAAGGCGGATCGGTTTTTAGGTCATATTCATTGAAACCTTTTAGCCTAATACTTGGTTGAAGAATTGCTTTTATCAAACAAACAGTAGACCACTCTGAAAAATTGATTGTATTTTCATTTAGATATGAAATTTGTTCTACTTGCGTCATTCCTATTGGAGACGTGTGGCAGTTATCAAATCTTATTTGAATTTTATAAAATTTATTGATATCCCATTTTTCAGACTTCAGTTCAGACGGAGATATCATTACATAATATCTACCTGTATCTTTATCTTGCTGAATTGTATTTCCAGAAAATTCATAGAATAAAACTCCAGAAACATTTTTCAAACAATTTTCATTTGTTTTTTGGTCAGTGATTATAATCTGAACTCTTTTTATCTCTGACTTCCCATTGAGGGGAGAAAGAGAAAAATAGAATTTCACAGATTCAGTATTCACAAACGCAGGTAGAAAAGTATCCACTTGTGGCGGATAAAGCGTATTTACAACTGTAGCTGCCATTTTTCTTCTTTCTCCCTTATTCTCTAATTACTAGTATCGATCCAAATAGGAAATTTAGATGTTGCCTTTGGAGCAGTTTTTCCAATAGCGATAAATCTGCCAGAATTCATATATGACATATAATTGTCAAAAAATTGCTGTGCTGAATATGTCTTATCGGCGTTCGTAAGATATACGTTAGAACCAGAAGCGGCCATTGGAATGACTGCTTCCATAGTTCCGTTCGCATTTTTATAAGACACACCTTCAATCACATTTGCAGTATCTTTTTGTATAGCCATTTATTCCTCTTTTTCTTGGTTTTCAGGCTTTTCTATTTCTTTCTCTTGGGCTTTTGTGGCAGATTGAATAAATTCTTGTAATGCCAATTCTTTTACATATACAAGTGTTTTATTCATAGCATCTTCCATCATATAGGCAGGCACTTGTTGAAGTTGTGCTTCTACCCAAGATTGTACCATGTTTTGCACACGGATACGTAACTCTAATTCATTCATTTCCTTTTGTCTCCTTTTTATAATTTCAAATTATTTAAGAAAGTGCCAGCATCAGCAATTGCTGATCTAGCGCTATTCCAATCTTCGGCACTCCTAACCCCAGCTAACAAAGCACCTGCTTGATTGATAGCACCAATAAAAGCATTGCCTTTTAAAGAAGTCCAAATATCTTCAATATTAGAATCCACGGAAGCCATTTTATTATTATAAGAATTCCAATCAACACGGTTATTCGCGTTAGTATTAGCATTATCAGCTGTCATTTGAGCAGTGTTTACGTCATTTCGAAGAACGTTGTTAGAGTTACTATCTCCACTCTCCCAATGCCAATTTATCGTATCAGTATTATTATTTATTTTATGATTCAAAGCATAAATAATATAAGTCAACAAATGGTGGTCATGGCCGCTCCAATTATCAAAATTAGAATCCCATGAATAATCATTGAAATAAAAATTATTAGAATACATCCAACCATTGCGAGTATAAATGTCTCTCTCTGCCCAAACAGAAACAAGCTGGCCACCATCCTTATCACCCGTTTCAAAGAAATATTTATCAAAATATCCAGCAGGTGCTCCCAAATAAGTACTTTGGCCTAATGCTAAACCGCTTACTTTACTACCATCACTACGAGTCCACAAATCTCTTTTCATATTCATAGTACCATTCGTGGTAGCTAAAGTAAAGCTATATTGAGTATTACCATCATTAGAGGGGTTCTCTAAATACATCTCATTCACAACAGAAGCATTTTTGGCATTCGGTGCTTGATTTACTACTCTAAAATTACCTTCATCCAATTTGAAACAGACACCGTCTGTATTTCCATTGCCTAATTTGGCATGAGCGGTATGAAAATATAAACCTCCAGAAGAAAGAATCTCAGAAGCATTGTTTCCAGTAGAATCAAGTTGAATCTTAGCAAATTCTTGGCCGCCTTCCTCTGTCTTCGTGATAAAGTGGCTGACTACAGAGTCTCCACGGCCATATCGAATAAATTCTTTGCTGTTTGAAGAACTATCTATATTATCACCAATAACAATTTGATTATTGTTAATGTTTATAATTTTATCCTTTTTATTACTAATGGTTTTTACAAAAGAATAATTGCCACTAATATATTTATTTTCATTGCCATCTAGGACAATCAGTTTATTTCCTTTGATTTTAGTCTCATAAGAAATATTATTACCGACATGTTCATCCAAATACTTAGAAGTGCTTTCGTTCGCTCCTGGGGCGATCACCCTCTGATGGAAGGTTTGACTTTTCAAAGATGTGTCATTATCATGACTTCCAATCTCTAATGGAGCAGCTCCAGAAAAAATTGTTGAAACCACATTTTTTGTGATGATTTTGTTATTTTCATCTCGTAACGGTTTACCATCTATTCCTAAAATCTGAACAGTTTTACTATTATTTAGCTCAATCCATGAAGAATCAGCAGGAGCATAAACGTTATCTCTATAATGCTTATGACCTAAATAAGTACGGTCATTATTAATGGCGATTTGATATTCAGTATTTTTCGTTTTATTTTTAGATTGACTAGCATTTAGCTCAAAATCTTTGAAATACATCTTGATAGAACGATTATATTCATTATCTAGTTGGCTAGAACCACTAACATACAAATCACAATCATTCACATTTGTAGATAATTTATCTCTATCTACAAAAAACTTGATAAGACTGTCTGTATTTCTAGCTTCAGAACCAATTTCAAATTGAGCACCATAATAAGCATTGTCATCATTCGTTTTACCAAAGCCTGGTAACGGACCAAGATACGTAGCTGCTTGTCCGTCTTTTAAGGCGTTTGTAAAGAATCGGCCTTTATCGTCGATACCAACCCTTTGATAACGATTCCACTCAAGCATTAATGCTAATTCTTTTTCAGTAAAAGACAAATCTGATAATTGTTGGCTATTTCCAACTTTATCATCGATTTTATCTTTTTGAACTTTCCTAATTGTCCATTTATATTCATTTTTTACAATGTCTAAACTCGCTATTAGATAAGCTTCATTTTCGCCATCTATTCTAGGAGAAGCCTTATAAAATACATAAGATAATTTCTCATTAGAATTACCTAATTCATTATAAACTATCTTTGTATAAATATTTTTATCTTTGCCTTCTTGCTCGTTTTTATCTCGTATTTCAAACTCGTTTTTCTTTGAACCTTCATATACTTGATAATTATAATTTTCAGGAGATGCTGAATGAGTATAAATACTGAACAAAGATTGTTGATTTGGATCTAATTGTAATTCAAAACTATCACCAGGTTTTACGACTGCATTAGCACTATCAAAATCAATCAAATTTTTTGAAGTGCGTATCAGTTCAGCGCCCTTGATAGATATATAAGAAGGATTAGCACTCAGCAAAATGCCACTCATCCAAGCAGGGATAGAAGTAGTATATTTGTTAGTCGTTGTATCAGTAATTTGATATTTATCAATATTAGAATAAGGAGATTCATCTACATCAGGCTCTTCGCCATTATCATATAAACTATTTCCTCTTACTACGTTATATAAAATACGAGAACCAATTTTCCAATTAGCGATATTACTTATTCCGCCAGGAACTAGTTTGATTTGACCTTCTGTATATTTATTATCTTTTGTAGAACGGTTTTCTGGCAATCCAAAAGTAGCACTACCATCCATAGCATTCAAGAAAATAGATTGGCGACCTTTACTGTATCCAAATAAGCCGATATCTTTCGTTGTGCTATCGCCAGAAGTGCTCAAACCATCTGTCATTCCGTTATAGGTGTTTCTAACGCCCATAAGAATACCGCTAAACACATTAGTATAATTATCAGCTGGATCTATACTGCTTATAGTCTCAGGCGAATACACTTCGCCCTTTTTCTCCCAGGTTTTTTCACCAGCTCCAATCTGAGGAGCTAAAATATATCCGCCCTCTTCGTTTACGTCAACGCTGGTTCCATCCCATGCGTTCAGAGAAGCAAGTCCATGTGTGTTCAATGAGCAATGAATAGGAATAAAAATTTCAACTTCAGATTTTGCCTTTTGATTTTCATTTCTAAATACAGAAATATGGACCATATTATTCGTATAAGCACCGCTAAAATCATCCGCAGGATGAATATATCTGAATAATTCGTAAGAACCATTTTCTACATCATCTGAAGTAATCGTAATATTTTCTTTATCAGAGAAAGTTGTTTTTCTTTTAGAGTTTTTTTCTTTTGATAAAGATAACAGAGAAGTTCCGTTCTCTGTATCATTCATGCCGCCAATAGTCTCAATAACGATATATTTACCTACCAAATTATTAGAGCCAGAAAAAGAATCATTTAGCGTAAACTTTACACAGACACCTTGGTTCTTATCGTATTGAGGATTTTGTCCAGAAGCATCATATAAAACAGACTTCATTGTTTTTGTCTTATTTATGCTAATTTTTAAGCCTGGAATTCTTTGAGTATCTTCAATGGCATAATGATATTCAATAGAAGGGATAGGTAAGAATGCGTAATAATATTGTTTCGTACGTTCTACCGAAGAAGTGTGTTGGGCAGCTTCTTTTTCTCTTCCCTCGCTGTCCGTCTTAGTTTTACTTTCTTCTACTTTGGTAATACGACCAATACCTTTGATAATTTGATTTCGATTAGGAGTTGTCTTCGTTTTAGTTGCTGTAACGGGAGCAAACCTTACAATAGCTTTGCTTTTATCTTCTCCGTCTTGTTCGCAAGAAAGACAAGAACTTTTACTGCCTGCCACAGTCCATTCTATAGGCTCTGAATCCATCAAACTTGAAACATCTTCATTTCTTTGATAAAGATGTAGTTGAACTACTGATTCACCAGAAACCTGACCAGTATTCCATCTATTGTTCTCATATTTATAGGATACGCCATCTCCTGTGGCTTCCTCGATAACATCGACGATAGCAGTTAATGGTTCATCACCTTGTTTTACTGGACTTGTTGGATTTGTATCTGTTGGAGAGATAACTGCTACGATATCTGTACCGTTAGTCCCGTTTTCTCCGACTTTTGTAAAGAATAAATCAGAATTTTGATAATAAGTTTGATTGTGGTATTCCACAATACATTTTACTTGATTATTCAAAGCAGAATAATCATAATTATCAAAAATAGCTAATGGGAATTGAGTATTATAATACAAATCTGCTTTTCCAGTAGCAGGGTCAACTTGTAGCTCTTTCTGAATATCCTTAAGATATATCATTGTATTCTCTAGAGGAACTTTCCATTTTACAGTATAAGTAGAAGAATTTACCTCTAGTCCAGTAGGGTCATAAAAATGAGGAATAAGTGGCCGCACCTCGATCGGATTTTCGTTTCTATTGGCAGAAGCAGGTGTAACACCCATTTCAGAATACTGGAATACTTGAGAGCCATTTTCAAGAACAATATTATATTCAGATGGAATTGCCGTATTCTCATTTGACAAAGTGATAGAAGCAGACCCGATATTATATTCTTTATCATCAAAATCTAATTCATTATCTTTTAGATAGACATCGCATGTAAAAGTGGCCGTAGAACTAATACCAGAAACGGCATATTGTAATTTATTGCAATTAGTTTTGGCGGCATATGTAAATTCAGAACCATCCCAAAACTTAACGCTTTCTAACTGTGCCATTTGACGTTTATAAGATTGACGCTCTAAAACGCTTAGTTTCAAATCTTTATATTTAGCTTCAACTTCTGCATAAGTTTCATCATAAATGACTGCCGCCACTTGCGGTTCAACTTTAGACCATACAAATCTAAATAGATTATCTTTATGGGTATCATCAAATCCAGATTCTTTTTGGTTGATGCGACAAGTCAATACGGGATTACCTCTGTCAAAACTAAATTTTGTGCCTAAATCTGAAATAATTTCTATGTCTCTTTTACAAGATTCGTTATAAATAGTGAATTGTTGTAAAAGATTGACGCTATTTTTATAGATACATAATACTTTATAAGTATTTTCATATGCTTTGTTCTCAGCACCATTGGTCGTCATCTTCCATTGAGCACCTTTTGATTCAAGATAACGCCAACCAGCGCCGCCATACGCCAAATACCCATCAGAACCGATTTTTACTTTATTGTCTTTTTTGAACCAATAATAAATTGATTTCTCTGTAATATCGGCATTCTTATATTTCGTCTTACAATTTACATTCAATAATTCAGATTCATTGATTGTTCTCAATGTAGTGCCTTGCGGCATCTGTATCTCCATACGATAATCGCCGCTAACGCTTGTGAGTTCACCAAGAGCATAAATCTGAATATCATGGAGATAAATATCATTTCCATTTTCTTCTAGCTTTATCTCATCAGCCGTTGTTTCTTCAAATCCAGTAGAGAAGAAAACGATACTGTCTATATACAAAAAGTTATCTATGTCTATTGGATAAATTCCATATTGAGTGGTAGGTGAAATAAAGTTATATGGATTGCCGACCATTTGATTATTATCAAGAACGTATGTATAAGTCTTGATTTGAGGGTCTTCAAATGTAAGGCTTTCATCAAGTATTTGCTCAATGGCGGCACGCGTCATTTCCAACGTGCCGCTGGTTCCTGTCTTAGGCTGCGGCAAGAAATCATAAATATCTGGAATAGAAGTAAAAAGACTTTTGAAAGCATTATAAGATTGAAGATTGGCACCTTCAACAAGACTTTTTGTTGGCTGATATTGAATTTCATTAGAAGCTAATCTTTGTTTTAGCCTATTCACTTCATCTGTATATCCAGGATATAAAGTCTCAAAGGTCAAATTAGTATCATTTTGATTTTTGAATGCAACGTTGAATTGGATGCCATACATTCCAGTAGAAGATAATCTATGCTCTTTTGGGAGACGTGTGCTAAAAGTGCCTTGAATATATAATGATTTGGCAGTTTTTAAGTTATTAGCGAATTCTGTGTTATCAATATCTAAATAATAATCTGTTGTATCTGGATCGTGTAAATACAACACGATACCATCATCCGCTTTATAGCTATTTAGCCCAGCCTTCAAGATATTATGATTATCTTTGATAACATTGGCACCAATTTTCGTATACCCTTCCAAAAGAGAAGAAGTATTTGATAAATTATAACTTTTATCAGTGGCGAGGGCACTGCCTACAATCATCTTCTTTTTAGAGATATCGCCTTGCGGCACAAGCACATATACGGTTTGATTCTCTGAATATGATTTGCCTTCATCGGCATATGCATTGATAAACCCGCCATTGTATTTCAATTTATATAAACCAGTAAGTGCGTTTGTGCAAGAAACGATTTGCGCTGTAATCGTTTTGTCTGTTTCAAGATTTGCTATTTTGTTATCAGCAACAATTTCAATAGCTTTTAAAATTGAATCTTGAATAGCCATTTGTCGCACTCTCCTTTACAAAAAACAAAATAGGGAGAAGCCATATGAGACTTCTCCCTATAAAACCTTTTATCTCATAATCCTAAATATATTTGATTATAAGTTGATAAAAGTTATACTGAAATGCCCTAGCGATACTTCTGAACGTATTGATAAGCACGTTGATTGAGGCTTTCAAGTGCGGTCTCAATTTCAGAAGCAGTATTCACATTGGGGAATTCAGCAGTAATATGAACGTTTTGATTGACAGTTTGTTCATCTTTCAATGCTTCAAACTTATTATTCCACAAATCAGATAAAGAACCAATCGCATTGGTTTTCAACTGTGAAGCAAAATCGCGAACGATATTTACCGCTTGCAGAATATTCTCTGTATCAGATTCGTTCAATACTAGTTCTTTTTGATGGAGCATGGCGAAACGACCATTGCTTATGTTTCCATTATCCCAAGAGCCTGTATAACCGCCTGTATCATAGTGCTCATATCCCTTGCTGTAATCGATCCAGTTATAGCCATAACCACTATTGAACAAGGCCTGAACGGCTTCATACATGGCATAGCCAAAGCGTTCTGTAATCAAACGTGAACGGTCTGGATCGTCGTACCATCCGCCTTTGTCTCCGGTTCCCCAAATAGAGTTAGCAATACGATAGGCAGTGTCTTCATCTGCTCCACCACCACCGCCAGAGCCATCTCCACCGTTATTCCAGTAAGAACCGTTATCAACGGCAGTCTTTAGCTCTGTGTACTTGCTCTCCCAATCACGAGCTTCTTGTTCTTTAGCTGTAGCCATCGCTTGAGCTTGTCGCAATAGCTGATTTGTCTTGCTTAAACTATCTTGAGTTTTTTCAATCTCTTCACGATATGAAACAAGCGCAGCATTGTTTTGATCGATTTGGTTAGTGTCTTGGCGGACCAAATCCCAAAATTCTTTTGCCGCATCGGTAAGCTCTTGCTGTCTATCTATCACATTGCCGATACAGTCTTCAACATTCCCATAAGAAGTTTGAGTATCCTCTTCAATCTTAGACACGTAATCGCTATATTCAGCCGCAGAACGCTCAAAATTATCCATCAAATCATTAGTTGCCTTTTCTAATGATTCAAAATCTTCAAGCTGATTGATAACAGTGTCAGAGGTTGAAATGCCAATATTATCCATCGCTTCTGCCCAGTTATCTTGCATCATGCCCGCTATATTGGAATAATAATCAGACAAATCACCTTGGCTATCTTCAGATAGCTGTTGGATAGATTCAATCATATCTGCTTGTGTGACGCCAAGTTGCTGCGCTAAGCCAGTTAGATAGTCTTTGTAAGAGTCCCATAAAGCTTGAAGCTGCTCTTTCATAGTAGCTTCATCACCTTTATTTTTCTCTCTGATTTGACGCGCCTTTTCCGCATAATCATTTAGAGCAGAAAAATAATTTTCTTGCATAGAAATAGCGTTATTCTTTGTCAATTCATATGCATTCTGATCGGCATCCAAAAGGTCAGATTGAGCAGAATCAACGTTATCTTGATTGGCGGTATATACGTATGAATAATTGCCTTGGCTATCGCGTTTTAGCTTCATTTGAGATTTGTTACGTTGTGCTTCTTCAAGGGCAATGCGTTTTTGCAAAATCTCTAATTGAGCATTAGCGTAATCAACATCATACTGTGAAAGCTTCACTCTTTCTTGGAGAGAAGAAACTTGTTCTTTCATCGCATCGGCAATTTGCCGTTGAATGCTTGGGTCTGTCGTATCGTTCAACATTTGCTGATATTTTGCACGTAACTTTTCAATATTATATGCTTTTTCTACATCGTCAAGATATAATTCAGCATTCTTCTTTGAAAGCTCCCATTGCATTTCAGCAAAATCGGCATCTCCACCAAGTAATTTATTTTTCCAATCAGATAAAAATTTATCTGTTTCAGTTTCATAAATCTTAGCAAGATTTTCAGCAGCAGATTCAGCCAAATCATTCAAATCATTTTGAGCATCTACTAATTGAGAATGCACTTCTTCCCATTTTTCACGCTCAGTTTCTTTATCATATTTGACTAATTCTTCTTCCCAATATTGAACTTGAGATTGCTGTTGGCGAATGCTTTGAAGTAGCACATCTTGTTTGGTTTGTGCCAATGCCAATAGCCTATCATAATCATCTTCGCCATATAATTGTTCAACCATATTTGAATAGTGGTCTAATGTATCAGAAAGATTTTCATAGGCTTCTGCCATCTTGTCAAATTCATCACCGACTTCTTCATACCCATCGATGATATCTTGAAGCAATGTTTCTGCTTGAGCAGATGCATCTAATTCAGCTTGCGCCAAGTTCTTATAAGCAGTTTCTAATGCTTCAAGAGCAGCAGCTTCATCATCACCCCAAATAGATTTCTTTCTATCTTCGTCTGTGCCGTTGAAATACTTCATAACCGTTTCAAGATCGTTAGCATACATATCAATGATACCGGTGCCGTTTTGGGTGCCAACTTCGCTCGCCGCGTTGTTTTTGCGGTCAGTCCAGAACTGTGCTTGCGTCAAGGCAAATTGTTTTGTAGTTTCATCAGTGGCGGCATCTGCTGCTTTCTTATAGTCATTGATAATAGTATCATAATATTTGTCAGCAGCTCCAGCAGCTAAATTGAAGTAATCTTCCAATTTAGAAGAGTCTTCGACCATCTTTCTGAATGGGCTATCAGAAGCCAATCCGGTCCACAGACCTTTTAGCTCGCTCATGGTATCGTTCAAATCTTTGATTGTGTCAACCGCATCCATTGCATCATTGAACGCCTGTATACGCATATCTTCGATCTTATCATAATATTCTTCGATTTGATTCAATGAAGATTTGATTTCATCACCAACAAGTGTATCGTATCTATCGATATAATCCTTGAATTTATCAAAAGATTTATTAGCGGCATCCATTTGGTCAGATAAAGTCTCTTTATATGCTTTATCAGTAGAAGCATTATATTGGTCAACTAAAGAATTATATTGGTCTTTTAGTTGATTGAAAATTTGAGCATAGTTTGTGACTATACCTTCACTATTGAATTGAACGCCATATCCAGAAAGTTTACCTTGTAAATCAGATGCTTCTTGCTGCTGGATAGATAACTTTTGCTTTGCTAAATCAATAAGACGATTGTAATCATTGATTTGTTGATTCATGTTATTAGCTTTGTTATAGCCAATCAAACGGTCATACTCTTGGTCCAAACCATCAAGATGTTTTTCCATCTTTGATAGCTCTGTATTGACGCGTTCATACAAGTCTAATTCATCTTCGATGTAGTCTTTAGTAGAATCGTCTACGTTGTCATCTCCGCTACCACCGCCAGAACCTCCGCTACCACCAGAGCCTCCACTTCCGCCAGAACCGCCAGATGATACAGATGGCATACTACTAAAACCAGCTGTTTGAAAGCCAGACCCAGTATATGTTGCACCTTCAAGATATGGTACTTCTATATCGCTAGGTATTTTTTCTACAGAAGGTACTAATTTTATTCCTTTACCAGGCTGAGGAACGCCATTCTCGTCAAATAAATCTGTTCCCTCGACGGTATAACTAATAGCATTTACGCTGCCTTTAACCGTTTTTGTTCCAACGGTAGCATCCATACCAACAGAACTAAGGATATTAGTCATCTGTTCCGCAGTAATCTGGCCATCTTGTAATAACTGGTTTAAATGAGCTAAAAATGGATTAGCATCAATATCCATTGTCGCGCCCAAAGGTTGTCCGTCTAATACAGCTTGAAACTCATTTAGCTCTTCAGTAAGTTGCCCCATAAGAGCAGCTCTATCTTCATCTGAGATATTATCAATTTTCAAATGAGTAATGATATCTTGAGCAGCAGCTTGACGTAAATCATCAATAGCAGAGACATCGCCTTCAGCAATTCGTTGGATTGTTTCCATATTAGATGGATCAATATAAAAAGCATCGCTTAAGGTTCCAGGGTCTATATTCAAGATATCAGACATAGCATCGTCTAGTTTTCCTAATGCTTTATAATAATCTGAAGTACCTTTTTTGACATCGTTCTTTAGAACATCGGCAATATCTTCCCAATTATCTCCGAGGTCTTGAAGACCTTCATTCATTTTTAGATTATAAGCAGTAATATCTTTAGAGGTCTGCCCTAAGTTATTATATGCCTGTTCGAGAGAATCAATTTTATCTTGAGTATCTTCTCCTTCATCACCCAAGTCTTTGAGAGATTGAATTTGCTCTTGAATCTGATTTCCCGCATCATTTTTTAAAGAAGAAGACATTCTATCAAAAGCGTTCTTAGTCATATCTGTTTCTTTTAACAAATCTGTCAAATCAGAATCAGATATAGTAGACCTATCAGTAAACGTCCCGCCAAAATCAGTTGTATTGTTGGCTTTGTCGGCTTGTTGCGCTTGAGAAGCTAATTTTTGACCAATAGTCTTTTGTATATCATTAATACTTTGCGACCAATCAACTGAATTATATAAATCAGCTTGTTCTTCAGCAGAAAGCCCTGATTCATTCACTTCATCAATGATTCCTTGGACTAAAGAGTCATAAATTTGTTTAGCATCAAGTCCGGTGCTTTGTGATATTGCAGATACTGTTTCATAATTTTGAAATATACCTGAATCATTATAACCATTAACATTGATAAACTCAGAATTGAATAAATTATTCTTATCAACACCAAAACCTTCATCAGACATTTTGGTATACAATTGCTGCCCAAAAGAAGTTTTAGACTTTTCTAATGAAAGACGTATTTTAGCTGCTTCATCAGAAGTATTCTGAATCAGATAATTGACTTGATTTGACCAATCACCAAGAGAAGTGATGTAATCAGCTAGCTCAGGACTACTTTGAGCAATTTTTTCTTTAGCGTCTTCAAAACTAAAAGAATCTTTTACTGCATTTTGGATATCTTCATCTTGAAAGCGCAAATCAGAGTATCCTTGAAGAGCCTGCTCATCATCTCCCCAATCTTGAATCCACTGTTGTTCTTTTGCTAAGAAATCAGTAAGTTCTTTTCTCTTATTAGTAAGTTCTTGAAGTTTTGATTCATCTGTTGTAGCTGTTTTTTCTTTGTCAACTTCCTCTATTTTATCATTAATAGTTTTAATAGATTGATTTACCAAAGAATAAATTTCACCAAAAGACTCAGTCTGTTTTACAGCTTCAGAAGATAATCCAACAAGTTCTTCAAATTTTGATTTTTCTGAAGAATTGTCTACTAAAAAGTCTCCACTTCCAACAAAATCAGGTTCTACACTAGAAAGCCCATTTAGTACAGTATCTTTTTGTCCATTACTCCAAAAGCTTCCATTAGTAGCATATCCGCCTTCTCTATTGCTACTATTGGATTCAAAAGAAGTCTTATAAGCTTGTTCTGCCTTTTCGCGTTCTGCTTTTGTGGCATTTTTTACAGATTCGGCAAAAGCATCCCAGTTGCCTCTCGCGGCTAAAACTCTTTCACTTTGAAGACCAAGAGATTCGCTTAGTTCATCAGCAGATGATTTTAGCTCATCTGTAACTTGCCCGGTATCTTTATATGTTTTATATGCATTATCAAAAGTAGAAGTTTTACTAGAAATAGAGTCATACGCGCTACTCGCGTCTTCAGCAGCTTGGCGTGCATTTTCTACTGCTTTCGTATTAGCGTCAATATCAGAAGTGATTTTAGCAATAGCTATTGTTCCGGCTATACTAGCAACAATTCCGACCCAACCGCCAAGAAGTTTCAATGCGTTATTCAAACCACCAACAGCAACAGTGGCGTTTTTTGCTCCAAGAGCAATATCAGAAAATACTGATCCCATTGCCCCACGAGTTGACCATGCTGCCAATTGCTTCATAAAAGTGCCAGTGCCGCCAAGCAAGGAGGTAATACCCTTTTTACCGGCACTGAAAATACCGGCATTAGATATAGACTCAAAAGCCATTATTAGCATTGGCAATTGCGTGGCGATGTTCATAATCGTCTGCTGAAGTTTTTCTCCAGTAGATAAATCAGTATTCTTCCACAAAGAACCTAATGATTGAAAAGATTGCCAAGCAAAAGCTAAATCGCCAACGGCAGAAGCAACATTAATAATGTTTTTATACTTTTCTTGTTGCTCCATATTACGACCAGCATCTTTTACATCTTCTACCGATTGTTTCGCGTATTCTTTAGAAGACGTTGCAGAATTCATAGCTTCATCCAAGCTCATTTTAGATACTTTTTTATTTACACTTTCATCTGTTGCTAATGAAGCATAAGTATCTCCAGCATGTTTAGCACTAACAGCTAAATTATCATAAGCTGATTGGAGTCTTTCAACATGGATTGCAGATTCAATAGTTTCTTCATTCATGTCCCCAAGAGCAGAAACAACTTCCTTCAAGTCAGCTCTCAGTTGAGCATCGCCCAAATCGACAGTTTCATATATCTTTTTTAGCTTTTGTTCAAGTTCTTGGTATGTTTCTAATGTATCTTTTTCACTAACGCCTTTACTTGGAATAAGCTTTTGAATTGCAGAAATCGTAGAATACCTTTTAGCATAATCTTCAATGCTTGTTTGTATTTCTTTAGATTGAGAAGCTATATTGTCCAATAAATCTTTACCACTGCTAGAAGCTACATTTTCTTGATATTTAGATAAATCAATTTTCATTGAGCCATCTTCAGCTTTAGTTATTTCAACAAGGGTTTCTCCCCAAATAGTATTGATAGCCAAAGCTAATTGATAAAGCTCTTCTTCTTTATCAATTTGTTGATTCTTTAGTTGAACGGCTGTTTCAACTTTTTGGTTATATTCTTGAGCTTGCTCAGTAGACATTGAATCTACATATTGTAAATTGTTTTGAACGACATCTACAAATTCTTTATTAGACTTACCTTTGACGCTGGTAAGACCCATTGATGCCAAACCATTTTCAGCCATTTCTCGTTGATTGTCTTTCTTTTGGCGAGAAGCGGTCATATTTGAAATTGTGTTATTAATTCCACGAGCCATAGCATTACTAAAAACGCGAGTAGCTACAGCGCCCAAGCCAGTAAGAGCTGTAGAACCTCCACCAATAGAATCAATAAATTGATTCATCAAATCTACAACATTTGTCAACCCATCGATCAAAGGATTGAAATCTGTAGTATCGAATATATCCGTAAACAAGCCTTCAAACGTAGCTTGTAATTTATTCAAACGACCCTCTAATGAATCGACATATTTCTCGTTCATTACATCTAGAGTGCCTTTATCTTTGCCTTCTTGAGCAGACTGCTTATATTGGTTATATAAGTCAGAACGATTCATTAGAGCTTCAAAACGCGATAGCTGATATTTACCAGCTAAAGTCGTAGCGATGGCCGCCTTTTGCGTTTGGTCCATTTGGCCCCATACATTCATGAGGTCTTCCATGATATCGCCGACTTCACGCATTTTACCATTTGAATCTAATGCAGAAATTCCTGCTTTTCCAAGTGCACCAGTTACTTGACCTAAATCAACACCATCTTCTAATGTTTCTCCCATGGAGATATCAGAAAAACGAGCATAAATAGTTTTTAAACCATTGCCAATATTTTCAGGAGCATCCTTGGTAACTGATTCAATTGTCGCAATTTGTGCTGCTAACTGATCCATATTTACGCCAACCGTATTAGCCGTTGACGCAGCCTTCTGTGAAGCCGTAGCCAATTCTTGGACGTCAGCAGCAGAAACGTTAGCTACTTCCGCCCAAGCATCCAGAGCTTTAGATAACTCTTCCATATTGCTATCCATACCATAGGCATTCATATAAGCAGTGATTTGGTCAGAAGTAACATCCGATGTCTGTCCAGAAGCATTTGCTAACTTCACGGACATTTGCGCCAATTGAGTGGATTGAGGGAGATCGAACCCTGCCTGAGCGAATACAGTAGTAGCATCGGTCATTGCAACAGTTGTGCTGCCAATATTTTTAGCAACTTGATTGGCCGTTTTAGCATACTCGTTCATGGCATCTCTTGAATAATCTGTTACCATCATAATGTTAGTAAGAGAAGTATCTAAGTCTTTTACGTATTGAGTCGCGTTATGAAGACTATTCATCATCTCTTGAAAGCCACTAGCAATAACGCCCCAACGAACAGTATTGCCAAGAGTAGTCATCATTTTATCAGTAGTTTTACTTACTGATTTGATGGTCGTATCTACTTTTCCAAGAGAACCAACCAAATTATTAAAAGTTTTAGTGCCGCCAGAACCAGCTACAGAAAAAGCTCTCTGCAAGTCTCCTAACGATAAGCTGGCGCTTTTCAAAGAAGATGTAAACTTTGACATATCAAGCATGCCAATTTTACCATTGTAGCTGTTCTTCAAAATAGAATTTAGTTTATTTATTTTGCTTTGAGCATCAACAAAGCTTTCATTACTAATCAAATCTAAATTATTTAGTTTGGTTAGTTCATTTTCAACAGCCTTTAGTTCAGACCGCAATTTTGAAATGCCACTGCTGTCTAATGTAGTTTTTAAGGAATATTCAATAGTTGAACTGTACTTGCTAATGATAATCACATCCTTTCTACAAACTAGAGCCAGTGATATTTCAAAATCACAGGCCTCCTTTTATCTCTTTTATTCAGGCATAAAAAATAGAGCCTACTTATCAATCAAAGTAGACTCTAAAAAATTATAATCAAACGCCCTATTCAAATACACCTTCATCAGGACTATTGTTCATACCCCACTTATCAGCGATTTCTAAAACTTTGTCAATACCTTCTTGGTGAGAAGTATTCTTTAGTTGTTCCATAGCACTGCTAACGATATCCCCGCTAAACTGTTGAAGGATGTTTACTAACCCACGAGCAGATAGAGTATAAGCACGATAATCCTCAAACCACACTTTTGCATTGTCAGCAATATTATTTAGTTCTTCTTCGTTTTCTTTGT
>ERZ808278.432-NODE-432-length-28373-cov-4.818490_pt1 | contig 28373 bp, 24 predicted proteins | sample MGYA00521239_ERZ808278 | MGnify/ENA primary metagenome ERZ808278 (study PRJEB31516, sample SAMN03275600) | gut metagenome | biome: mammalia-associated habitat; material: feces | host: Papio cynocephalus | place: Kenya | collected 2012-07-17 ... | reverse complement strand
CCCATGACACCACGGGTATGAACCGTGTGCTCTAGCCAACTGAGCTATTCCGCCACAAAGCGATTATCATTATAACTTGTTTTAATTATAATGTCAACCCTTAGTTTCTACTTTTCTGACTGGAAAATTATCTCATCTTCATACACCAGTCCAAGCTTCTCTCTAGCTATCTCTTCAACATACTTTTTGGTCTGCACATAATCTTCATAATCGCTGATTTCTTCTCTCTCTTTTAACAAGCCTTTCTTCCGTTCTTCCAGAGCATCTAATTGCTTTTGATTCTGCTCTAATGTATCAATCAATTCATACTTTTGATAAGTAACTAGACCACATAAAAACAAAACAACAATAGCAATAGCAAAATAGCTCCGTTTTTTTCTTTTCTTTTTCATGAACCACTTTCATCCCTTTGCTATTTTTTTACTACTGCTATTTTAACTTGTTTCCATCTTTTTTTCAATGCCTTTCTTACAAAACGGAAAGGCCTTCCAAATGGTTTTACTAAGAAAACAATAATCCAGCGAAACCGTCTAGAGAGCCATATAGCAGGCTTCATAATAAATTGTATTGTCTTTTTTACACCATAGATACATTTATGTATGACAAGGGTGATGGTCTGAACGAAAAATTCACTAACACTGTAATGATACAGAACCATTCCAATTACCACTCCAACAATTGCAAATCCACGAATTGCACCGTCATTGATACGATACATCATTCGAAAAATAAGTACTGCACATACTGTCCAATAGAGAACATCTTCTAACCCTGCCCAGATTTTATTATGTTTCACAGTTCTTCGAAAAATTCTCAGACAATCATACAAGATAACTAGGCCAATCCCCCACAATACAGAGGAAAGAAACAGCCTCACCTCTAAGTTGATTGCATCCATTCGCTCACCTACTTAAATAATCTACCTAAAAATGATTCTCCTGACTTTCCATAACCTGTATCAGAATATGTTAAACTATCCACTCTTCCATCTACATCTACCTCACCTTTTTCCAATGTCAAACGGCTTACATGAAGTTCTTGTCCCCTTATCATTAGAATGCCCTGTTCTGTATCCAATAAAACTTCTCCTGCATCAAACGATAATACATCCTTAACGCCTGTTATATTAACCATCTCTCTGCTGTGCATAGTTAAATTATGATTCGTTTTAACAGCTCTTTCCTCCATATAAAAACCTCCTAATATATATGTACTTTTACATATATATTAGAAGGTCCTTAAAAAAATTCTTATGACAGCCTAATTTAAACATATCGAAACAATTCCTTTGCCTCATCTTTCTTGACCGTTTCCTGAACGTTTAATACTTCAACTTTAACAGTTTTATTTCCAAATCCAATCTCGATAATATCTCCGGCTTTTACTGACTGTGAAGCTTTCGCCACCTTACCATTAACCATTACTCTGCCCGCATCACAAGCTTCATTGGCAACAGTACGTCTTTTTATTAATCTGCTTACTTTTAAAAATTTATCTAATCTCATAACGCATACCCTTTCTTTATAAGATTCAAAGTGTAAGTTCCTCATACCCGCACGTGTGCATCCAGCCCCTGTTTTTTAGGGGCTTTTTTTCCTTATAGGGAAGGACTCGCAGAGGACTTTCCTATAAGGAAAAAAAGGGGTTGCATATGCAACCCCAGGCTTCTTATTAGTTAAGAGCGTCTTTTAATTGTTTACCAGCTTTAAATTTAGGAGCTTTGCAAGCTGCAATCTGCATTGTTTTACCTGTCTGAGGATTTCTACCTTCTCTAGCTGCTCTTTCGGATACTTCAAATGTACCAAAACCGATTAAGGATACTTTTTCACCTTTAATTAATTCTTCTGTAACAACATCGATAAAAGCTTTTAAAGCCTTTTCGGAATCTTTTTTTGATAATTCAGTCTTTTCTGCGATAGCAGCTACTAATTCAGCTTTGTTCATGGATTTACTCCTCCTCTTAATTTCTAATCTTTATTTTTATTTCTATTTAGCTTCCATAATTCATTCTCACAATTTATAGATAGCTCGCTTAGGCGTTTTCCTTTGCGACTTGCGACTCGCTCAATACCTACAAATCTATTTATAAACTTATCTACCTCATTTGTCAAGGAATTTTCTGCATTTACCCCTAAAATCGTGGATAAATTCAATACTGCAAATAGCAATTCTCCGTAGGCATTATCAATTCCAGTCTTTTCTTTACTTTCACAACAATATTGCAGTTTTTTTCTAGTGTTTTCGATCAATTCAAAACATTGCTCTTCATTTTCCAGATTGAACCCAGCCTTTGACACCTTCTTTTGAATCTTTGTGGCTCGCATGGATGCAGGCATTGCTTTTGGAATCTTTTTTAGACTTTCACCAATGGTAGTCTCATTATGCTCTTTTTGCTTAATCTCCTCCCATTGGACTGCAACACCGTTTTCACTATTTTCATCGGAAAGACCAAATACATGAGGATGCCTTCGAATCATTTTTTCAGAAACCTCATGAACAACCTCGTCAATAGAAAACTCTTTTTGTTCTTCAGCGATAACACTATGTAGAGCAACTTGAAGCAAAATATCCCCAAGTTCCTCACGCAAATTTTCAATGTCACACTGATTAATAGCCTCAATAACTTCATAGGTTTCTTCTAGAAGATAAGGTTTCAAGCTTTCATGAGTCTGCTTCTTATCCCAAGGACATCCCTGTTCACTTCGAAGCGTCCGAACTACTTCCATTAACTCCTTTAAGCTATCATTATAGCTCATTTTTTCACCTCATTTTTAAAAATTCTACAATCAATATAACAAAAAAAAATTCTATTCTTCTACTGTTCCATCTGTCTTCCTAAAAATCCAGCTGCAGATTGTGCAAGTTTAACTTCAAGCTCACCAAATTTAATCTTAGGGTCTTTTGTAAGAATAATAACTGCCCCAATGGCATCACCTTCTGAAATGATCGGAGTAATTACTTCATAAGCATATTCCTCTTCGTCATTTGATATCTTACAGTAACTTTTATCTTTATTAGTTGCAAGCACATTTATTCTTTCATTAATAACATTTTCTAATTCTTTATGAATAGACTTCATAATTAGGTCCTTTTTACCGCCACCAGAAACTGCAATTAATTGGTCACGGTCAGCAATGCAGACAATATGTCCCATAGTTTGTGCTAATGATTCCGCATACTGTTTAGCAAACTGTCCTAATTCACCGATTGGAGAGTATTTTTTCAGAATTATTTCGCCTTCTCTATCAGTAAAAATCTCTAATGGGTCGCCTTCGCGAATTCTCAGTGTACGTCTAATTTCCTTCGGAATAACCACACGCCCTAAATCATCTATTCTTCGTACTATTCCTGTTGCTTTCATAAAAATAATTCCTCCATTAAGTTAATATTCATAAATCACCTTTATAAATAATATTCTGTGTTAAATAGAGGAAATTATACATTTAATTCACATAAATTTCAAGATTATTTTTCTAAATTTTTTATTAATTTCATATATTTTCTAAATTTTCAAAAAATATGTTATTACCTAGTAACTCTTCTACGTTTATTTGTTTTTGATTATAAGCCAACACCAACTTTGCATATGCCGCAACGCTTGAAATATTAATCATAGGCTTCATTCCCTTTTGCAACAACAAATGTGTAGTCTGATAAAAGCTCATATGGTCACTCTTAAAGGATGCTCCGTATACCTGAATACCTGATTTATTGCATTCTTTAATAAAATCTACCAAACCCGCTTCTTCGTTAATTGGGCCTGTTGCAGAATGATACAACCAAATCAAAACCGCCTTGGTCCGTTCTGTGCATTTGTAATGTTTAAAGTTTATTCCTAAGTATGTTTGAATGAAAAGAACTTCATTTTCATACTCAAATGTAAGTTTCTCTGCTATATCAGATTTTCTATTCTGAACCATTTCTAAACTTACTGGACATTTACCATTTGCAACAAACTTATTATCCTTTATCCAGCCAAATACCTGTCGATCAAAATTTTGATACTGATCAAAATAAGGATCTGAACCAAGCATTCTTGTTGGCAGGAAAACTTCTACTTCTGAATTCATATTTTCATATATTGTATACACACCTGTCGCAACCTGCTCATGAATAAACGTAACTGCTCCAGCAAAGTTCTGCATTCCATTACTTCTCTCATCATCCAATGGATAATTCGCCGCAATAAATACAACTGGAATTTTTGCATAGGCATAACGAAGGGCCATAAACGCTGATGTATATGCCAATGTATCAGAACCATGGGTTACAATTATTCCATCATAATCCTTTTTTAGAGCCTCATCTAAAGCTTCCATAATCGGCTCCCAGTTTCCTGGCTGTAAATTCTCGCTTAACTCATTTATTGGTTGAACCACTTCATAAAAGTCCTGTTTTCCATATAACGCTTCATAACGTCCTACAATTTCTGCTGATCTTTCTACTTTAGCTGAAATTACTTCTCCTTGTACACAACTTCCAATTGTGCCACCTGTCAATATAACTAATATTTTTTTCATAACTATTCTCTTTGCGCACCTTTCACAGTCTGAATTCCAATACTTTTCCACAGCTCTACACTCATATGAATCTCAATATCCTCAGACCATTTTGAATAAGCATCTTCAAATGCCTTATCTTTCAAACTCGTATCGCTCTCACTTGTAACAACATGATACATCTTGTTAGCAAGTGCATGATTCACATAAATATCTTTTACCCTATCTTCTACAAACCCGTATAATTCCTTATCCTCCTCTGTCACAGAATCTAAAAAAGCGGAAGCTTTATTCTCTGCCTCAGCTTGTTCTTCCTCTGTCAACTTAACTCCTTCAGTTTGAGCTTCTGTACAAATAACTTCAACCTCTGTCATTTCTCTAAGCAATTCCTTTTTTGCATACTCCTCAAAAGAATCGCCATCTTCCATTGTCACATCCCATACACTGCTGGTAAGTTCCTTCTCATATTTCTGCTTTGCCTGATAAATGTAAAATAATACGTCACCATAATCTACATCCCGCTCTCCAACTCTTAATATTACATCATCAAGTTCTAATTCTGCAATATCCTTCTCACTCACTTGTGTTGACTTGATTTCTTCCATTACCTCATCCACTGTAGCCTTCGCTCCACTACAACCACATAAGGCAATCACCAGCATCAACACCCCTGCTCCCCTGTAAACCTTATTCCATCTAATCATTGTCTACTCCTTTACGATAACTCCTCTGGTGCTTAAATACCACTCTTACATTAATCTCTTTTTTCCACTAACTCATATACCTTGGTTACTACTTCTTTTAAATAATCTAAAAACTTCATATGGTCGTTTTTCGATGCTTTTCTAAAACGCTCTAGGTTTAAACTGAAATAAGGCGCCTTATCTGTAACAAACTTTAGAGTTCCATTATAAGATTCAATTAATTCTGGTATCTTGCTAATATCCACTCTTGCCTTCTCATACATTACTATTTTAACTATATCATTCATCTGTTTCAACTGTGTTATATATGCTTTGTGTGCAATTGATTTTATTAGGGCAATATAAAGTAAATAATTAACGCTACTTGGCATGTCTCCAAAACGATCTGTCAATTCTTCCTGCATATCCAAATACTCATCTTCATTCTGAATTTCTGCAATTCGTTTATATATCTCAAGCTTCTGAAACTCGCTTTTAATATAAGTTGCCGGAATATATGCATTTAGGTTTACATCTACTGCAGTTTCAAATTCATCTTCCATAGAAGTTTCACCCTTTAATGTTCGAACGGCATCATTTAACATTTTGCAGTACAAATCATAACCAACCGCCTCCATGTGTCCATGCTGTTTCGATCCAAGCAAATTTCCTGCTCCACGAAGTTCTAAATCTCTCATTGCAATCTTAAAACCAGAACCTAAATCTGTGAATTCTTTAATTGCCTGAAGTCGTTTTTCAGCCACTTCTCTTAACATTTTGTCTCTCTTATACATTAAAAATGCATAAGAAGTTCGATTCGAACGTCCAACACGTCCACGTAATTGATAAAGTTGTGATAGTCCAAGTTTGTCTGCATCATCAATAATCATTGTATTCACATTTGAAATATCTAATCCTGTCTCAATAATGGTTGTTGCTACAAGTACATCAATCTCACCATTAATAAAATCAAACATAATCTTTTCTAATTCTCTCTCATGCATCTGACCATGAACAAAAGAGACACTTGCTTCTGGCACAAGCTTAGCAACACTCATTGCAACTTCATCAATATTATTTACACGGTTATACACGTAATAAACCTGACCACCGCGATTTAATTCTCTGTTTATTGCCTCTCGAACAATTTCATCATTATGCTCTAGAACAAAAGTCTGAATCGGCTGCCGATCAACTGGTGGTTCTTCCAGCACACTCATATCACGAATCCCAACAAGACTCATATGAAGCGTCCTTGGAATTGGAGTTGCAGATAAGGTTAATACATCAACGTCTTCCTTCATCTGCTTTATCTTTTCCTTATGGGTTACACCAAAACGCTGTTCCTCATCCACAATTAGAAGACCCAAGTTTTTAAATAAAACATCTTTGGAGAGAAGTCTATGAGTTCCCACTACGATGTCAACCTGGCCGCTCTTTAATTTTTCTACTGTCTTCTTCTGTTCAGATGCGGTTCGAAAACGACTCATCATCTCAATGGTAATAGGAAAATCCTTCATTCTCTGCACGAATGTACTATAATGCTGCTGTGCTAAAATAGTCGTTGGCACTAGATATGCAACTTGTTTTCCATCTGATACCGCCTTAAATGCTGCTCGAATGGCAATTTCCGTTTTTCCATATCCAACATCACCACATATTAGACGATCCATAATTTTCGCACTTTCCATATCCCTTTTCGTAGCTTCAATTGCCGCTAATTGATCATCCGTTTCCTGATATGGGAACATTTCTTCAAATTCCGTCTGCCAAACCGTATCTTCTCCAAAGCAATACCCCTTCTTGGACTGTCTTATCGCATATAATTTAACTAATTCATTGGCAATATCTTTAACAGCACCACGAACTTTCGCCTTAGTATGCTTCCATTCAATTGAGCCTAACTTATTGAGTTTAGGCTTCTTAGCATCTGCCCCAGCATATTTTTGAAGCACATCTAGTCCCGTTGCCAGCACATACAGAATTCCTTCTTCTGCATATTCGATTTTAAGATAATCCTTGGTAACATTATCTACTTCGATTTTCTCAATTCCGCGGTAAATACCAACCCCATGATTCTCATGAACAACATAGTCTCCAATATTTAAGTCTGTAAAACTGTTAACTTTCGTACCCTCATAAACACGTTTCTTTTTCTTCTTTTTTCGTTCAGCTCCGAATATATCTCCTTCAGAAATTACAACAAACTTAATCAATGGATATTCAAAGCCATGATGAAGGTTCCCGTATGAAACCATTATTTCACCTTTATTTACAACTCTTTCAAGGTCCTCGCTATAAAAAGAAGGCAAATCATGTTCTCCAATATCCTCACTTAGTCGTTTGGCTCTTGTCCTTGAATTTGAGAGCAGTACAACTCGATACCCTCTCTCTTTCCAATGTTTCAAGTCCTTGATTAACATCTCAAAATTATTCTGATAAGACTGAATTGACTTTACCGAAAGGTTTTCCTTTGCCTTAACTACAAATTCTTTCACATTATAATCTAATGTACTAATAATTATTAAGGGACGATTGTTTAATTTAGCCTGAATTTCACTTAGAGAATAAACCGCTTCAATCTGTCTTGGCAAAATGTATCCTTGCTGAATTCGATGCATCATACTTTCACGAAACTCTAATTCAACTGCACTTCCACGTTCCATACAGCGATTTGGTTCATCTAAAAAAAATAGGCATTCCTGATCTCTAAAATAATCAAAGAAACTTACAGTATTCTGATAGAAATACAAAATAAAGCTTTCCATCCCCATGGAACCACTATACATCTCAAGCTTTTCTTGAAACTCTTCCACTACCTCTTGTATTCTTCTAGCCTCATCAAACTTCTTTTCCTTTTTTAACTGCGCTGCATAGGTTTCCTTTTCTTTTTGTATCTCTTTTAACCCCATTGAAAGTCTAGCCGGATCAAGTACAATTTCAGTCGCTGGATAAATTGTAATAGAATCTATTTGCTCTATAGAACGTTGACTTTCCACATCAAAAGAACGAATGGTGTCAATTTCATCGTCCCATAACTCAATTCTATAAGGACAGTCATCTGTCAAAGGGTAAATATCCAAAATACCTCCACGCACAGCAAATTGCCCAGGTCCTTCAACCTGAGCTACTCTCTCATATCCAATATGAACTAGCTGTTCCCTCATCTCATCTACGTTGATGACAGATGCGGTCTTAAGCTTAATGACTTTGCTTGCAATCATCTCCACAGGAAGAACCCTGTCTATTCCACCATCAATGGTCATAATGATTGTAATAGGTTTTTTCTCAATCAGTTTCTGAATAATCTGAAGTCTTTGCCTTACAATTGCATTTCCATGAATGTCTGCATTATAAAAAATAATATCTTTCGCTGGATACAAATAAACCTCTTTATCAAAAATGCGATAATCGTCATATATTTCTTTAGCCTTGCTTTCTGAGTATGTCACAATAACCTTAACTGGAAACTTTTCACTTAATGCATAAATGAAATGTCCCTTTTGTGAATCAATTGCTCCTGTAATATGAATCGGCTGAACTCCTGTCTTTAAAAGTTCTTTGATTGTATTGTATTCTTTTAATTCATTTAACGGTTCTACAAATGTTTTCACTCTTCATAACTCCATTTCGCTTATACTTCTCTAACTCAAATGCTATATATTAATTTCTACTTTTCTATTATATTGATTCATAGTATATTGCATGCCCCTCAAAATCAGATCTGTACAAGCATCAGACGCACGTCCCAACGCCAATCGTACTATTGGCTCTTCCTCTTTTGGAAATCTGCCAAGTACATAATCTGCCAAATCCCAACCTTCTGGTTTATTGCCAACACCTACTCGAATTCTAGGAAATTCCTGCGTTCCAAGATGGTTAATAATACTCTTAATGCCATTATGCCCACCTGCACTGCCTTTTGGACGGACACGTAACTGTCCAACATCCAAACTAATATCATCATAAATAATAATGATATTTTCTGCTGGAACTTTATAAAAATCTGATAGTTCTCTTACACTTTCACCACTTAAATTCATATATGTCTGAGGCTGTGCTATAATCACTTTTTGTCCTTCAATAAATCCGCTGCCACAAATAGCTTTGTGTTTTTTCATATTCAACGGAATATTATAATTATCTGATATTCTTGTAATGGCATCAAAGCCAATATTGTGGCGTGTTGCTTCATATTCTCTAGATGGATTTCCTAATCCAACAATAATGTACATGTTCTCTTCCTCCATTTTGTTTACTTCCAACTATGGTCAGTCATATTGTATTTTCGTTGAAATTCTTCTGTTCTATATTCTTCGTCACGTTCGTGACTTTTAAAATCTTTATTTGATTTCAAAAAATAATCATATTGATTACTATGTTTCCCCCCGCCGATAGGGTCATCCCACGTGCAATCAATGTTATACCACACATCTCCAATTTGAACAATATTCCATGCATGTGGTTCTCCGTCTGCTATTCCTGTTATTATTCTACTGTTTACTCCAGCTTCTTCAAACATCTTATAAGCCATATTAGCATATCCTTGGCATGCAGTTACATTGTTTTTTAGTCCTTCATATGCTGAATTATATTTTACCGTTAAATCATATGAGGTATTCTCTATAATATAATCATGTATCTTTTTTATCTTTTCATACTCTGATTTATTTTCAATTTTTAACTCTTTCAAAATTTGTTCAATTCTTTTATTAACCCAATCAGTCTGTGTTTTTGTTTCACTATAATCAAATTTATAGTGTATTGTATACATACCTGCTCCACTAATCCAAGCAGTATATCCACGATACTTATTTTTCATATAATCAAAGTCATCTGTTGACTCCTTATCATCAATTAAAAATGCTTCTTCTACACTACTTTTTGCAAACGCTTCTATGTCCTTTTTGGAACCCACATATTGAACCCTAACAGTTTCGTCTCCTGCCTTTAATGCCTCATAAACTATTTTTACTGTCTCCTCTTTTGTCGGCACAATGTTTAATGTTTGTGCCATGGATGCAACATCAAGTTTAATCTCATCGGCGTATACTAATCCTGCCAATGCTACAAGCAAGATAGAAACCACGTAGAAAGTAACTTTCTTCAAGTCCATTCCTCCTTTATCACTTTAACTTTATTCGCTATTCTACTATATGTCAAGAGAAACGGATATTAGCTCAATACTATTATACGAAATGAAAGGGATTGCCGAAAGACAATCCCTTATTATGTACAAATTATTTTCTTCTATTAAATTACTCTACATCGGATGCTGCAGTTTCTTCCATTGCCTCTTCTTCAGCGTTTGCAGCTACCTCATATTTTTCAAGAATAATTGATTGTATTTTCTCACGAGTCTCTGAATTAATTGGATGAGCAATATCTCTATATTCTCCATCGCCTGCTCTACGACTTGGCATTGCGATGAACATTCCTTTCTCACCTTCGATTATTTTGATATCATGTACAACAAATTCGTTATCCAGTGTAATTGAAACAACTGCTTTCATCTTTCCTTCTTTATTTACTTTTCTAATTCGAACGTCTGTAATTTGCATTCGTATATCCCCCTTTAGATTTATAAAAAGTATCTTTCGTTTTTCTCAACGACTATTTTAATATTATCAGGCTCACCTACATATGTGGTATTTGCCCTTATTGTATCTCTACTTTCCACGATACAATTCTCAATGTATACATTATCTCCTATGTATACATCATTCAACACAATTGAATTTTTAATAGTACAATTGTTACCTACATAAACTTGCTTAAATAAAATTGAATTCTCAACTGTTCCATTGATTATACAACCACTGGACACTAAGCTGTTCTTTACTGAAGATCCCACATTGTATTTTGCAGGTGGTAAATCTTCTACTTTTGAATAGATATCAGGATATTGCTTAAAGAAGTAATCCCTTATATCCTTCTTCAGGAAATCCATGTTTGTTTTATAATAAGAGTCAACTGAAGCAATATTTCTCCAGTAGCTGTCCATGTTATAAGCATAAATTCTCTTAACCCCTTTATATCGAATTAAAATATCCTTGACAAAATCATGTCTTTCTTCTTGTTCAGCCTTTTCAATTAATTCAATTAATTGCCTTCTTCTAATAACATAAACACCAATAGAAACTGTATTGGCACTTGTTACGATAGGCTTTTCTTCAAATTCTGTTATTCTTCCCTCCTCATCTGTTTTTACTACACCGAAACGGTGCGCATCTTCCCCTTCAGGAAGCTGTTTTGTCACAACTGTGATGTCTGCTTTCTTGGAAATATGATATTCCAACACCTTATTATAATCTATTTTATATACACCATCACCTGAGGCAATGACTACATAAGGCTCATGACTATTTTTTAGAAAACTTAGGTTTTGTGCAATTGCATCTGCAGTTCCCCTATACCAGAATCCATTATCAGCTGTAATTGTTGGAGTAAAAACATAAAGTCCACCTTGTTTTCTTCCAAAATCCCACCATTTAGATGAGTTCAGATGCTCATTTAATGACTTAGCATTATATTGTGTAAAAACTGCTACTTTTTGAATATGTGAATTAGACATATTACTTAAGACAAAATCTATACTACGATATCCACCAGCAATCATCATTGCAGCGACTGCTCTTTTATTGGATAATTGTTTCATGCGCGCACTATTACCGCCAGCTAAAATTATTCCTATTGCCCTCATAGCTTTTCACCTGCCTTGATTAACGTTCCACCGCTTTCCAATATACCATCCTTATAATCTTCAAAGGCAGTAACGCCAGAAACGGCAGTGTTTTTACCTATCTTAATTCTATCAGGTATTACTGAATCTTCTCCTATTGTCACTAATCCAAACGAATAGATATCAGGTTTTTCAACATTAGGAACTTCTTCCCCTATTCCTAACTCACAATCAGCACCTACTTGTACATTTTCTGCAATTATTGCTTTATTCACAATAGTACGTTCTCCAATAGATGCAGAAGACATAATAATAGAATCCCGCACAACAGCACCTGGCGCTATATAAACCCCAGATCCAATTACAGAATTATGGACTTCTCCATAAATCTCAGCTGATTCGCCAATAATTGCCTTATCAATAACAGCAGTATCAGCAATATATTGTGGTGGAATCTTCTCAGTCTTGGTATATATCTTCCAAAACTCTTCATACAAATTAAACTCTGGTACCAAATCAATTAATTCCATATTGGATTCCCAATAAGAACCAAGTGTACCGACATCTTTCCAATATCCTGTATACTCATAAGCAAATATTCTGCTTCCCTTTTCATGACAGTATGGAATAATATGTTTTCCAAAATCACAGCTTGGCTGATCTTTTAATGCTAAAAGTGCTTCTTTTAAAAGAGGCCAGCTAAATATGTATATTCCCATTGATGCCAAGTTACTTCTTGGTTTTGGTGGCTTTTCTTCAAATTCTAATATGCGTTTGTCCTCATTGGTAATAACGACTCCAAATCGACTTGCCTCTTCTATTGGAACCGGGATAGTGGCCAATGTAATATCTGCTTTCTTTTCTTTGTGATATTGAAGCAAGATTTCATAATCCATCTTATAAATGTGGTCTCCACCTAAAATCAGCACATAATCCGGATTATAATATTCCATATACTCAAGATTCTGGAAAATTGCATTCGCTGTTCCGGTGTACCACTCACTATTCGTACTCTTTTCATATGGTGGCAAGATTGAAACTCCACCTATATTTTTATCCAAATCCCATGGAATACCTATACCTATATGTGTATTTAAACGTAATGGTTGATATTGGGTGAGTACACCTACGGTGTCAACTCCTGAGTTGATACAGTTGCTTAAAGGAAAATCGATAATACGGTACTTTCCTCCAAAAGCAACGGCTGGTTTTGCAACTTTTGCTGTTAAAACCCCAAGTCTGGAGCCTTGTCCCCCTGCAAGTAACATTGCAATCATTTCCTTCTTAATCACGCAATCCCCCCTTGTTGTTTAATGCATATATTATACCATTATTTTATACAAATGTGAATAATTTTCACTAATTTTTTGCAACATTTATTTTTTTTTATAGCAAATTATATAAATATTAAAAATACTAATATGAAACGAGTCCCATGTCAAACTAAATATACCTAAATATAGATGAAAATATGTTTGTATTTTTATGTTAATTGATTATAATATCTTTAGAACGTTCATAATAACATTATAAAGATAAGATAGGAAGGATATTTATGTATAAAATTGATTTCACACGGCCAATTCACATTCATTTTATCGGAATCGGCGGTATCAGCATGAGCGGTTTCGCTGAATTGCTTCACTCTTACGGATTTACCATCTCGGGTTCCGATATGCAACCATCAAAAATTACTAATCATTTGCAATCACTTGGTATACATATAGTATATGGACAAAGTGAAGCAAATATAACAAAAGATATTGATTTAATTGTATACACTGCTGCTATCAGTAAAGATAACCCGGAATTTATCGCTTCTAAAAATTCTGGAATTCCTATGATGGATCGTGCTGAGATGGTAGGGCAAGTCATGAAAAACTATGAAAATGCCATTAACATATCAGGTACTCATGGAAAAACAACTACAACATCCATGCTCTCACATATTTTCTTAAGCGGAAATTTAGACCCTACTATATCTATCGGCGGAATACTTGATGTTATTAACGGAAATATTCGTGTTGGTAAATCTGAAAATTTCATCACAGAAGCTTGCGAATATACGAATAGTTTTCTTAAGTTTTATCCAACAGCTGGTATTATCTTAAATATTGAAGCTGATCATTTGGACTTCTTTAAGGATTTAGATGATATCAGACATTCTTTTCATGAATTTGCAAAACGAATTCCAAAGGATGGTTTATTAGTCATTAACTCTGATATTTCTGATTATAAAAAATTTGTTGAAGATTTGCAATGTAATGTTGTCACTTATGGCATGAATTCCAAAGAATTTAATTATAATGCACAGAATATTCAATATGATACTCTTGGCAGAGGATGTTATGACCTATATAAGAAGGATGTCTTTGTGGATAAAATTCAACTGAGTGTGGTAGGAGAGCACAATGTATCAAATTCATTAGCTGCAATCGCTCTTAGTCTTGAGTTGAATATTCCTCTTGAACACATAAAAGAAGGCCTTTTCCAATTTACAGGCACAGAAAGACGTTTTCAAAAGAAAGGTGAATTTAATGGCGTAACTGTTATTGATGATTATGCACATCATCCAACAGAAATAGAAGCAACTTTAAAATCTGCTCATAATTATCCACATAAAGATTTGTGGGTAATTTTCCAGCCACACACCTATTCTAGAACAAGAGCATTTTTAGACGATTTTGCAGGGGCTCTCTCTCACGCAGATAAGGTAATTCTTGCTGACATCTATGCTGCCCGAGAAAAGGACCCTGGGGACATTTCTTCACGAGATATTGTTACACGACTAGAAGCACTCGGTACAGAAGTGTACTATTTCCCGACATTTAAGGAGATTGAAGAATTTGTCAAAGGAAAATGCACTAACGGCGATATGTTAATAACTATGGGCGCTGGAGACGTTGTATTAATTGGTGAGGATTTAGTTTCAAAATAGTTATCCACTTTATCCACAACTTTATCAACATTTCTAATTTGATAAGGTTGTGGATTTTTTTTTGACTTTCTGTGGATTTTCCAACTTAAGCATCAACTTCCTAAAACCCCTTTAATATCAAGGCTTGTCTAATTTTAATTTTGAAAGAGAAAAGTTAAGAACATAGTTATCCACTTTATCCACATTTTCAATGTTAATTCTTTTGACAGTTATTCCATCTTTGTGCTATTTGCAGATTTTCATAACTATGCTATAATGACAACAATAAATCTTAAGAAATGGATGAGGTGTAAAGATGAATACAATTCAATTAAATTCAAATCATATCGCGAAAACAACTGTGATTTCTAATATATTCATTGATTCATATATGCCTCGTGCAAATGGGGAATATGTTAAAGTATATATTTACTTGTTAAGATGCCTATCCGATGGTACTATGGCGTTTGCAATATCCCAGGTTGCTGACCATTTAGACAGTACGGAAACAGATATTATACGTGCACTTAATTACTGGTCAAAGGAAGGACTTGTTACCTTGAATAAGGATCAGGATGGACACATTACAGAAATCATTCTATTAGAGGCAAAAGGAACGGAACAGGAACCCCTTTCTGAAGCTCTTCCTGCAAACAATTCACAACGTGTAGCTGAGGAAATTAAATACGGCAATAGCGACTTTTCATCTGAATCAGCTGCTACTGTTGCCCCGGAACCAAAACAGATAATTGAACGCCCGACTTATACAGAGGCACAGATTGCAGAATTGACAAATACGGATGAGATAAAGTGGCTTATGAATATTATTGAAATATATTTGGAACGATTGTTAACGCCAACTGATGTACAGTTAATCTGCTATTTATATGAAACACTTAATTTTTCTGCTGAATTAATTATGCATCTATATGATTACTGTGTATCTAAAAATAAACGCAATGCTTCTTACATTGAAGCTGTCGCTCTAGCCTGGGCAGAGCAAGGGGTTGACTCTGTAGAGAAAGCCGAAGCATCTTCTGCAAAGTACAACACAACTTATCAGGCAATCAGCAAAGCATTTGGTTTAAACCGTCAACCAGGTGCCATTGAAAAACAATATATCGATAAATGGACACAAAAGTATGGTCTTGATGTAAACATCATTGTTGAAGCTTGCAACCGCGCCCTATTACGCACCGGAAAACCTGATTTTAAATATACAGATGGCATTATTGAGAACTGGCATAAACATAATGTAAAAACACGTGCTGATATTGATGCACTTGATGCAAGTCATTCTCAGCGTTCAAAACAATATGCTCAGAATGTGCAAAAACAAAATCAGCCCAAACCAAACCCTAAAAACCAGTTTAATAACTTCCAGCAGCGAGATTATTCAAAAGAGTATATATCTGATTTGGAACAACGCTTATTAAATAAATAGTATAACAGGAGCATGATTATGGGACTAAAAAACTTTCAGTATAATAAAATCTTACGAGAGTATGACGAACGCCAGATAACAAATCGTCATGCTCTTGAGAAAAAACAAGAAATTGCGTATAAAGCAATTCCACAGCTTCACGACTTTGATGCCAGTATCGCAGAGCAGTCCGTCGCTTCTGCTAAACTGGCACTAAGTGGTGATCAGGAAGCGGTTAAGAAACTAAAGGATAAAATAAAGGAACTGTCCTCAGAAAAAGAGGCGCTCTTAACAGCACATGGTTTTCCAAAAGATTATTTAACTCCTGACTATCAGTGTCCAATCTGCAAAGATACGGGGTACGTAGGTCGAGAAAAATGTCAATGTTTTAAGCAGGCTATTGTAGACTTATTATATTCTCAATCAAATATAAAAAAGGCAATTGAAATTGAAAATTTTAATACCTTTTCATTTGATTACTATGATAAAAATTATATTGATGAAACAACCAAATTATCACCGTATGATAATATGAAAAAAGTTGTTGCTGATTGTATTTCCTTTATTAAAAACTTTAATGATTCATATGATAATTTGCTTATATATGGGAATCCTGGTGTCGGAAAGACTTTTTTAACAAACTGTATTGCCCGCGAATTATTAAACACCGCTCATACAGTAATCTATCTAACTGCCTTCCAGTTATTCAGCATTTTAGAAAAGCATACATTTGATAAATCAAAAGAAACTTATGAGGTGGAAGAACAATTTAGTGGAATCATGAACTGCGACTTACTGATTATAGACGATTTAGGCACTGAACTAAATAGCGGTTTCATTTCCTCTCAGCTCTATCTAATTATTAATGAACGATATTTAAGTCGCAAATCTACTATTATTTCAACCAACTTATCAATTGAAGATATGAAGCGGTTATATAATGAACGTGTCTTCTCCCGTATTACAAGTAATTACAAATTATTAAAAATAGTTGGAGATGATATTCGGTTAAAAAAAGTAATTGCACCTTGACGTAATAAAAGGAAAATGTTATAAAATATAACTGGATATTCTTACTTATTTAGAGAACTATTAATTTTAACTTAATATATTTATGTTTATGGAGGAAATGCAATGTCACAACAAGAAAAAATTTTTAACACCATACCTGTTGGAACGCTAGGAATCATCGCTCTTGAAAGTAGCCAAAGTTTAGGCAGCAAGGTAAACGACTATATTGTAGACTGGAGAAACGATCGCAATAACGAGCACAAGACTACAATTGCATTCGCAGGATATCAAAGAGATTCTTATTTACTTGAAGCATCTTGTCCACGTTTTGGTTCCGGAGAAGCAAAAGGCGTTATTAAAGAATCTGTTCGCGGTTCAGACTTGTACTTAATTGTTGACGTATGTAATCACAGTTTAACTTACAGTGTTTGTGGCCATACAAACCATATGTCACCAGATGACCACTATCAAGATTTGAAGAGAATCATTGCAGCCGTTGGTGGAAAAGCTCGTAGAATTACAGTAATTATGCCTTTCTTATACGAAAGCAGACAGCATAAACGTAGTTCAAGAGAATCCTTAGATTGTGCATTAGCGCTTCAAGAGTTAACAAATATGGGCGTTGAAAGTATCATCACATTTGATGCACACGATCCAAGAGTTCAGAACTCCATTCCTCTAAAAAGTTTTGAAACTGTCCAGCCTACTTATCAATTTATTAAGGCTCTACTAAAAAATGTTCCAGATATCAAGATGGATTCTGAACACATGATGGTAATCAGCCCTGATGAAGGTGGTATGTCTCGTGCTGTATACTACGCTAACGTATTAGGTGTAGATATGGGTATGTTCTATAAGAGAAGAGATTATACTAAAATTGTAGACGGACGTAATCCTATCGTTGCACATGAGTTCTTAGGAACTGACATCGAAGGAAAAGATATGCTTATTATCGATGATATGATTTCATCTGGTGACAGCATGATTGACGTTGCAACTGAATTGAAACGCCGTAAAGCTGGACGAATCTTTGTCGCATGTACTTTTGGTCTATTTACTAACGGCTTAGAAAAATTTGATAAAGCTTACGAAGACGGACTGATATACAAAGTATTAACAACAAACCTTGTATATCAACCTGAAGAGTTATTAACAAAAGAGTACTATATCAGTGTTGATATGAGCAAATATATTGCATTATTAATTGATACATTAAATCATGATGCGTCTATTAGTGACTTACTAAATCCTACAGAACGCATTCAGAATGTATTAAAGAAATATCATCAACGATAATTTTATATATCTGCAAAAAAGCTGTACACAACTGATGAAATCAGTTGTGTACAGCTTTTTTATTACTCTGCTTCTACTGCATCTCCATTATCTTCTGGTTCATCCTCTTCTGGCGGATCTACTTCCGGTGCATCACCTGGTTGATCGTTTTCATCCTCATCCCAACCTGGATCTTGATCTGGAGTATCATCTCCACCGTAGTCTTCTGAATCATCATTTGAATCATTATTTTGACTTGGTTTCTTAGAAGGCACTGGTTTAGAAGGCTTCGGTGCTTGTGTGACTGGTGGCTTCTTATCTTTATCTTCATCTTCACCCACATCTTCACTTGGCTTAACCTCTGTCTCCTCTTCGTTAGTTTCCTCCTCATCTTCCTTATCAGACTCTTCTTTTGGCTGAGAAGTATTCCCTTTATTAGAAGATGCTCCTTTATAATCTTTAAATCCGATATCATCTAATCCTTCATTTGCCCAAGTCATATATTCATTCCATATAGCTCCTGGGTAACTAGAACCTGTTAAGTCCTGAATTGACGTTGGATTATCATAGCCAACCCATACACCTGTTGTATAGTAAGGTGTGAATCCAACAAACCATCCATCTTTCTTATCATTTGTTGTACCTGTCTTACCAGCACAAGATATTCCCTGCAATCTAAGACCTGCACCAGTTCCCTCAGTCATAACACTTTCCAGACAACTCACCATCATACGAGCTGCATTTTGTGTATAAATTGTCTTTTCCTCTATTTCATCCGAAACAATTTCTTTTCCTTCTGCATTTGTAATCTTTATAATACAAGTCGGTTCTCGATAGATACCGTCATTTTCAATTGTCGCAAAACCTGAAACCATTTCCAATGGGCTAACACCATAAGTTAAACCACCTAAGGATGCTGCTGCCGTATAATCCTTTGAGACAATTTTCTGGAAATTCATATTCTTTAGATAGGATAACCCAACTGTTGGTGAAAGTTCCTCAAATAATTTCCATGCAACTGTATTCTTAGATTTGGCAACTGCTGTTCGTAATGTTATATTTCCAAGGTAAACTTCTCCTGAATTTCTTGGACCACCCTCAAATTTAGCATCTTTTTTGATGCTATCTGGTGTATATCCATTGTCAAATGCAGGTGTGTATACAACTAAAGGTTTAATTGAACTTCCTGGCTGTCTGAAACTCTGATATGCACGATTTAAGGTATAGCCACCTGTATCCTGCTTTCTACCACCTACAATTGCTACAACGCGTCCTGTAGAATTATCTACTGAAACTGCTGCTCCCTGCATCTTGTAGGTTCCTTCATCATTAGCGTCTGTAAAACCAGTTAACTTTTCATCTACTGCTTCCTGAAGTTTTTTCTGATGTTCCATATTAATAGATGTGTAAATCTGATATCCGCCACTGTATAAACTCTTAGAACACTCATTATACATTTCATCGTAATGCTCATTGTAAGCATCCTGATCCGCAGTGGTTTCAAATGTGTTCTCAAACTTAAATCCATTTGCTTGCATTAATGCTCTTGTTGCACTATATAAAACAAATGTTGTAACATAATTTTCTTTCGTAAGTTTCTGAATATTAAGAGTAATCTTTTCATTTACAGCCTTATCATATTCAGATTGTCCAATCCAGCCATCCTCAAGCATCTGTTTAAGAATTCTGTTTCTTCTTTTAATTGTATTTTGGGGGTTATTTACTGGATTATACAATGTCGGGTTATTCGGTATAGCACATAAATAGGCTAGCTGTGATAAAGAAAGCTCGCTAGAAGAACAATTGAAATACCCTCTACTTGCGGCTTCTATTCCATAATAACCATTTGAAAAATAAATGTTATTTAAATAAAACTCTAATATCTGATACTTAGAATACTTTTTCTCCAGTTCTAGTGAGATAAACATTTCCTTAATTTTTCGACTCCAGCTTACTTCATAATTTAAGAATATGTTTCGAGCTAACTGCTGAGTAATAGTACTGGCCCCCTGCTTTATTTCTCCTTTATTCTTAACGTAAGCAACCATTGCCCTAACGATCGCCTTGTAATCCACACCCTTATGTGTTGTAAACTTCTTATCCTCTATGGAAATCATTGCTTTTTTCGCAAAATCTGGTATATCATCATAAGCTAGATAATACAAATCTTTTTCTCCCGACAAGGTCAGTAGTTCCTCACCCTTATAGTCATATACTGTACTTGTCTGAGACTGTCTAAATGTATCTACTGTTGATTCACTTACCAGCTTCTTTGCATCTGACTGCATTTTAAGAATGTCTCTTCCATATTTAAAATAAAATATGCCTCCACCTACTAGAACAATAGCGAGCAGAATTAAAAAGGTAAACTTAAATGCAACTCCAAAGACTGACAAGACCTTATTTTTCCTTTTTTTTCTTTTTTTGTTTGCCATAGTAATCCCTTTTCCTTTTCATTAATAAATCAAGAAATTCGTTACCTATCTTATAAAGCTAACAAATACGCCTTATAAAATACATAGTATAGTGTATCTTTCTCGGTTTATCAAGTTTTTTTTAGGTCTAAGCCTTGACATCAGGCTCTGCCATATCATCATATTTTCTATATTATACCATATAAGCTATACATTATTTATCTTTTTTATAAATTCAAATTAATTTCTCATTCCAACAAACAAATTGTAAATCAGTACCAGAAAGCCCTTAACTGTCAATACAAACAGATTCTAATCCTATGTATCTTATGTGGTGACTGTGTAAATTGTGAGAAATCAGATTATGCTGCTGGCTTATATAAGACTGGCAAAACAAGCGTTATTAAACGTAGTGAAGAAAATCCAGTTGTTGCACAATTGTATTCTTACGGTCTGTGAAAAGGAAGAGAGCATGAACTTCTTCATGTAACTTACGAAAGAAATATGTAAATATTATCATCTGGAACGATTGACAACTTTAATGATTTCTTATAAACTAATAATAGTTACTATTTATAGAAAGGGGCATTGATTTTGTCTACAATAAAGTATAGTAAACAAAGAGAAGCAATTAAGACTTATTTACAACATACTTACTCGCATCCTACTGCTGCTAAAGTTTACGAAGACTTACGTACAGAATATCCTAACATTAGCTTAGGCACTGTATACCGAAACTTAAACTTTTTAGTAGAGCAAGGAGAAATAATGAAAATCTCCTGTGACGATGGAAGTGACCACTATGACGGGAATCCCAAACCTCATTATCACTTTGTTTGTCGTAAATGTGGCCAAGTAACAGACCTTGAACTTCCTTCACTGGATCATATTAATGTTCTGGCATCTTCTAATTTTGATGGGACTATTGAAGGCCATGTAACCTACTTTTATGGAGTATGCAAGGATTGTAAGGATAATCACTAATTTTAATATAACTAAATATAAGCTTATCAGGCAGGATACAAGGCCTACCTGATACTTTATAAGACAGTATCAAGAACTTATGATACTGTCTTGTTTTTTCAAAAAACTATTGACTTTTATTATAAAATATATTATTATATCAATATCAGTAATGATTACTATTATTTATTTAAATAAATTATAAACTTTGAAAGGTGGAAAACAATTATGAAAAAATATGTATGTTCAGTATGTGGTTATGTTCACGAAGGAGATCACGCACCAGAAGAATGTCCAATCTGTAAAGCAAAGGCAGATAAATTCCAGGAACAGTCTGCAGAACAATCTTGGGCTTGTGAACACGTTTTAGGAGTTGCTCAAGGTGCTAGCGAAGATATCATGGCAGATTTAAGAGCAAACTTTGAAGGTGAATGTTCAGAAGTTGGTATGTACCTTGCTATGTCTCGTGTAGCTTTTAGAGAAGGATATCCTGAAATCGGTTTATACTGGGAAAAAGCTGCTTTTGAAGAAGCAGAACACGCTTCTAAATTCGCTGAGTTACTTGGTGAAGTTCTTACAGATAGCACAAAGAAAAATCTTGAAATGCGTATCGCTGCTGAAAACGGTGCTACATCTGGTAAATTTGATTTAGCCAGACGTGCAAAAGAAGCTAACTTAGACGCTATTCATGATACAGTTCATGAAATGGCTAAAGATGAAGCTCGTCATGGTAGAGCATTTAAAGGTTTATATGATAGATACTTTGGTTAATCTATAAGCTGTATAAAATTAGAAGAGGTAGTCGGAATTCAACTTCGACTACCTCTTCTAATTTTATGACTTGACTAGACGATATACTATTCACCTTATGCTATTGCATATGTCTGAATATATTTCTTTAATAATTTAGTTCCAGCTACCCAAAATAAAAGTATTAGAACTATACTGCTAACAATTTTCACCAATAGCATATCCAAATCCTGCACAACTATTATGTAAAAACTCGGAAATGAAATTTTATTCATTCTAGTTTGTGTTACCATCATATTTGCAATAATAAAAAACACTACTCACTTTGGTGCTTCAAAAGATAACCTTTGTAACGATACTGTAAATCAATATATAGTAGCCCATTTAGCAGCAATGGAAATACCACACATAACAGGAGTAAAAGCTTTTTCTGCTTCATAATCTCAGTTTTTACTGCTTTCATATCAAATTTCTTATTTCAATGATTCCTTCTGGATTTTACCCATTAATATAATAAGATGGTCCACCTACTATTGTCTCGATTCGTTTTAGCGAATCTTCCTTCTCCTTTTCATCAGTCTTACCAAAAAGGGTAACCTCTCCCGAATTTGCTGGAATAATACCTAAAAGAAGAATGCTCCTATATCAACTACACCACCGACTACCTGTGTTGTGAACAATTCACAAAATCCACTCAGGCTAGATATTCGGTACATAATATCACCAGTAGTTCTAACTTCAAAAAATGAGAAACTGCTCATTATGAGAAAAAATGTCAGAGTGCCCTAATAAGGACTCTGACATTTTTCATTTCATTATACGTTCGTTATTTATTTTGAATTAGCAGGTTCAATATTAATTGATTTTCCTCTAATTTTAGCATCTTTCATTATATCGATAACTTGTTTCGCACATTCTCTAGGAACTTCAACGAATGTGTAACGGTCGTACATATCAATTGTACCGATTAAGTCACCAGAAATTCCTGTTTCACCAGCAATAGCACCTAAGATATCACCTGGTCTTGTACCCTGTTTCTTTCCGATATTTACGAATAAACGAACCATACCATCCTCGGCACCTGTTTCACCGAAATCGAATGTATCATCATTAGCACCATTTTCACCTTGCCCGATTGCAAGCTTTAATAAAGCGGCTGCAACATCAATTGATGTAATGTCCTCTTGATTTACCCTATCTTCAATATAAGTGATAAATGTTTCTAAATCTTCATTTTCAATCACGTCTGTTACCTGATTTAATACTTTCTCAATCTTAGTACTTGTTACATCATGAACAGATGGAATTGGTTTTGCAACAATCTTAGTTTTGCAGTATCTTTGAATATCACGTAACTTGTAGATTTCTTTCCCAAATACGAAGTTGAAGGCAATACCATTTCTACCAGCACGACCTGTTCTACCAATTCTGTGTACGTAGAATTCATCATCCTGTGGTAAATCATAGTTGAATACTGCCTCTACATCATCAACATCAATACCTCTAGCTGCTACGTCTGTTGCTACAAGAATATCAGTCTGACCATTTCGGAAACGCTTCATAACACGGTCTCTCTGCTGTTGCTTCATATCACCATGAAGACCTTCTGCAAAATAACCTCTTCCTTTTAAATCCTCAACTAATTCATCCACACCTTTCTTTGTGTTACAGAATACAAGAGAAAGCTTTGGTGCGTATATATCAAGAAGACGAGAAAGTACTTCGTTCTTATTTCTACGCTTTACTTCATAATAATACTGTTCAATCTTTGGAACGGTAAGCTCTTTTTTCACTACTTTTACGATCTCAGAATTCTTCTGGAACTTTCTTGCGATATCCATAATAGGTCTTGGCATTGTAGCTGAGAAGAGAATTGTCTGACGTTCTTCTGGAATTGCTGTTAATATTGTCTCAATATCTTCACGGAATCCCATGTTTAACATTTCATCTGCTTCATCTAAAACAACCATTTTCACATGTTCCATTTTTAGAGTGTGTCTTCTCATATGGTCCATAACACGTCCAGGTGTTCCGATAACAACTTGAACACCGCCTTTTAAAGAACGTATCTGTTTTGTAATGTCTTGTCCACCATAGATAGGAAGAATTTTGATTCCATGAGAGAACTTAGATAACTTACGGAATTCTTCTGCAATCTGGATTGCTAACTCACGTGTTGGAGATAACACGATTGCCTGTAAGTTCTTATCCTTTGTATCGATCATCTGTAATAGAGGAATACCAAATGCTGCTGTTTTACCAGTCCCCGTCTGTGCCTGACCAACAATGTCCTTTCCTTCTAAAATTACAGGTATCGCTTTTGCTTGAATTGGACTTGGCTGTTCAAACCCCATCTCAGTAATTGCACGAAGTAATTTCGCGTCCAAATCAAACTCTTCGAATGTTTTTATTTCCATATATTCTTGCCCTTTCTAATAACCAAATATGGCTACTCTATCATTTACATTATGCAAAGTGTCTTTGGCATACAAGCTCCTAATTCCTTTATTCCATAAGGTTAAGACACTTTTTGCGTCGATGCAGGTACTCCTTTTATACCTGGTTCGCGCACCCATTGTGGAGCTTTTTTTATCAACCTGTAACATTTATACAACTCAATAAAAAAAGCTCCAGCCTAATGGTATGGAGCTAAGTTTTATTCTCTATGCTTCAAATGCAAGTATAACATGATAAAGTTTGGATTGTCAAGGCATTCCTAAAATTAGGGAAGTTTATTTTACCTTGATAATGCCTTAGCAACTAAATGTCCCTCTTCCATATCAATGTAAATAGTATCACGAGGTTTTACCCGATCTTGAAGTATGAGCTTTGCTGTTAAAGTTTCTACATTTTTTTGAACAAAACGTTTAAGCGGTCTTGCACCAAAGTATGGGTCATAAGCATTTTCAACGATATACCTTCTCGCAGCCTCTGATATCTCAAGTGTAAGCTCTTTATCCTCTAAACGCTTATTCAAATCTGCTACTAGCAAATCAATGATTCTATCGATATTATTCTTTGTAAGTGGTTTGAACATAATAATTTCATCTAAACGATTTAAAAACTCTGGTCGGAAATTACTGTGTAATTCATTCATAACACTTGCTTCTGCTTCTGGCTTAATATCACCATTCTCATCAATTCCCTCTAATAAATGTGTAGAGCCTAAATTAGATGTCATTATAAGGATTGTATTTTTAAAATCTACTGTTCTTCCTTGCGAATCTGTAATACGTCCATCATCTAATACCTGTAATAACACGTTAAATACATCTGGATGAGCTTTTTCAATTTCATCAAATAGTATAACAGCATATGGCTTTCTTCTTACAGCTTCCGTTAACTGACCACCCTCTTCATATCCTACATATCCTGGAGGAGCTCCAATTAAACGGCTAACAGAGTATTTCTCCATATACTCACTCATATCAATTCGGACCATATTCGATTCATCATCAAATAAACTTGCAGCCAGTGATTTTGCCAATTCGGTTTTTCCTACACCAGTTGGTCCTAGGAACAAGAAAGATCCAATTGGTTTTGTAGGGTCCTTTATACCTGCCTTTGAACGCAAAATAGCTTCTGAAACCTTCTCTACACCTTCATCCTGTCCAATCACACGTTTATGAAGTTCTTCATCTAAATGTAACGTTTTCTCTCTTTCAGACTCAGTTAGTTTTGCTACTGGGATTCCTGTCCACCTAGCAATAATCTTCGCAATTTCTTCCTCTGTAACACTTTCATGAACAAGCTCACGCTTCTCTTCTTTTAAGCGTTCCTCTTCAGCCTCTAATTGCTTTTCCAATGCTGGAAGCTTGCCATACTGCAACTCAGCTGCTTTATTTAAATCATAGTTTCTCTGCGCAATCTGTATCTGATTATGAAGCTCTTCTATCTCTTCTTTAAGTTTTTGTACTTTTTCAACACTAGCCTTTTCTTCATCCCATTTTGCCTTCTTCACTGCAAAGTCTTCACGTAAAGTTGCTAACTCAGCTTGTAATTCTTTTAAACGTTCCTGGCTAATATGATCTGTTTCCTTCTTTAATGCTGCTTCTTCAATCTCTAATTGCATAATATGGCGTCTGACATCATCTAATTCCATAGGCATAGAATTCAATTCCGTTTTTATAAGTGCACAAGCTTCATCTATCAAGTCTATTGCCTTATCTGGAAGAAAGCGGTCACTGATATATCGATTAGAAAGTGTCGCAGCTGATACAATAGATGCATCTGTAATCTTTACGCCATGGTAAACTTCATAACGTTCTTTCAACCCACGAAGAATGGAAATTGTATCTTCAACTGTAGGTTCCTCTACCATAACAGGCTGAAAACGTCTCTCAAGTGCAGCATCCTTTTCAATATACATTCTGTATTCATTTAACGTTGTGGCACCGATACAATGAAGTTCTCCCCTAGCTAACATTGGCTTTAGCATATTGCCTGCATCCATAGCACCTTCTGTCTTGCCTGCACCAACAATCGTATGAAGTTCATCAATAAATAAAATGATTTCTCCCTCGCTTTGTTTCACATCTTCAAGAACTGCCTTTAATCGTTCTTCAAATTCACCACGATACTTTGCTCCAGCCACTAATGCCCCCATATCTAAGGCAAATATCTTTTTATTCTTTAAGTTCTCTGGTACATCTCCTCGAACAATACGTTGAGCCAAACCTTCCACAACTGCTGTCTTACCAACTCCAGGTTCACCTATTAAGACAGGATTATTTTTTGACTTACGTGATAAGATACGAATTACATTACGAATCTCCTGATCTCTTCCTATTACGGGATCTAACTTCTGTTCTTTTGCTCGTTCAACCAAATCATATCCATACTTCTCTAGTGTATCGTAGGTAGCCTCTGGATTATCACTTGTCACCTTTTGATTTCCTCTTACAGTGGATAACGCCTGTAGAAATGTATCCTGGTTTATATTATATTGCTTTAATAACGGTTTAACTTCTCTATTCGCATACTTAATTATACTTAAAAATAAGTGTTCGACGGATACGTATTCGTCTCCCATCCTCTTTGCTATATCTTCAGCATAAATAAGTACTTTATTCAAATCTTCTCCTATATAAACCTGTCCTCCTGAAACCTTAGGACGTTTCTCTAAGAGCTGTCTTACTTCATTCTCAATCTGACTAGTGTTGATATCCATCTTCTTTAATAATTTAGGTATCAAACCTTCTTCTAATGTAAATAAACTTAAAAGTAAATGTTCTTGTACAATTTCTTGATTTCCATATTCATAGGCGAGTTTCTCACAATTATTAACTGCTTCCATCGATTTTTGTGTGAACTTACTGATATTCATACTGTACGCCTCCTTATGTTTATTTCATTTGTTCTATTGCAACTATAACACGTATATCAAATTATGTCAACTTATTTTTCTATAACATATTCTGCAACTTGCTATTGAATTATTCTAAAAATGTTTGATTCTTAAAATTTTCTAGAACTAAGTGTCTTCAACACTCTCAACTAAAGTAAAAAAATGTCAAAGAGTTCACAGCGAATTTTCTTATAACGCAAAAAATCCTGTAGATAATTCTACAGGATTTTAACTTAAAAGGCGACAATCAGATTTGAACTGATGATCAGGGTGTTGCAGACCCATGCCTTACCACTTGGCTATGTCGCCGTATCAACTATTATAGTTTATCAGACATTTTATAAAATGTCAAGTAAAATTTTTAAATGACTCCAAGGGGATTTGAACCCCTGTTACCGCCGTGAAAGGG
>ERZ808278.431-NODE-431-length-28525-cov-5.182648_pt1 | contig 28525 bp, 43 predicted proteins | sample MGYA00521239_ERZ808278 | MGnify/ENA primary metagenome ERZ808278 (study PRJEB31516, sample SAMN03275600) | gut metagenome | biome: mammalia-associated habitat; material: feces | host: Papio cynocephalus | place: Kenya | collected 2012-07-17 ... | reverse complement strand
GCCAGGCGCAGCCTCACAGACGTAGCGGGCATCATAGCCCGGCATATCCTGATATTGCAAAGCGCCGAGCCCCTGTACCTCAATAAAGTCGTAGCTGTCGTAATAATACACCTCCAGCGGCTCAATGTCAGAAAGAAAACTGCCCAACCCCTCGCCCAAGGCGTAGCCACTGATAGTGCCGTCACCACCTGTGAAGCGCACACACAGCGACAGGCTGTCCGCCTTTTGGGGACTGTCCACCCTCGCCAGCGCTCCTCGTAAAGTTCCTTGACTTGATATAGGTGCCCGTCACTCCGCCACCGACCGAGTAGTCATAGGCATTCACCCTCTGGCCGCCCACAGCCGTGCCTGCCAGCCGTCCGACATGGTCGTAATCAAACCGCTCCGTCACCCCGTTGAAGCCCGTGACCGATGACGGTCCGCACAACTTGCGGTGGCTATAGGTGGCAAGAGTCCGCCTTGATGCCCTGCGTGCTGTAGCACAGGCTCATCGGAATCTCTACGCCATCGGTGCTGACAGTGTAGAACTCCACGGGAAACCTCACCGCTCCGGTGGCGAGCGAGGGCTGCGGCTACTCAAAGCGGTGGAACTGTGCCGTGGCTGGCCGAGGCCCAATCACATCGACATTGAAAGCCGTAACAGCCTCCTGCCCCCAAACCCCGATAGCTCCAGACAGCACCCACATAGCCAATATCACCGCCAGGTGCCTCATATTTTATCTATATTCAATAACTGCGGGCGTATTTTCTCGATACATAGTAGTAGCCGTCGGCATACTCTACGCGCCACCAGCCGCTGCTCACTCCAACGCATTTTAAAATCTCGCCTTTGCCAAGGTGTACGTGTTGTCCGTAGTAGCTAAGGGGCGCATAGTTTTTCCCTGGGCCTACGCGGAGTAGCACATTATTGCCGGTGATAATCACATTGTCGGGCACGGATGGGGTGGCCCCCATTACCGGACGGGCGTAGGCACTGTGAATCCACAGTGTGCGTCCGCGAAAACTCACCTCGTAGAATCCGTTGGATGAATAACCCGTCCACGATAGAATTTGCCCTTTTAATGGGTATATGGGTGTTCCGCTACTATTGGCAAACACTGCCGCGTTTAATGATGGGTTGAGGCGAAGGCGCACATGACTGCCCGTGACCTGAACATTGGCCGCCCAGGCGCTCACGCTTATGGCTATTGCCGCTAACAATGTGAGAAGAGTGAATCTACTTTTCATAAGTTTTTATTGTTAGGTGTTGGTTTTTTGCTTTGTCACATTTCTTTTCCCAGTCATACAGTCCCTCATTCTCGGCCTTGATAATTACGGGCATACCCACAAATGCGTAATGCTCTTTCAGTGTGATGATGTCGGAGTCGAGAAGGCGTATGCAGCCTTCACTTGCGCGGCCAGGCACGGTGTTCACGTTGTTGGTGCTGCCGTGTATGCCAATGCCACTGTGTCCGGGGGTGGCTAATCGTAGAAACCAGTGGCCGTAAGCCTTTATACTGCCTCTGCCATCGTGGAAATCGTGGTGCCACGATGATGCGTCTTGTATTTGGGTGATTCTGAAAGGCTTTCCTTTTGGCGACTCGGGCGTTTTCATGTCGCCTTTGCGTTGCTTGTTGCCTTTGTTTTTGCTGAGGCACACCGGAAACTCTTTCAGCAGCAAGGTGTCGCCATTCACTACATCATAAACCCTCAGGTTTAAGTCTTTCTTGGAAATTACGATAAACGACAGTTTGCTACATTTTTTACCGGTGGCACCTCGCTGCTCCGTTTTTGCTGCTTTGCTTTTGTAGGCTTTACTCTGTGCAAGAGTTCCGCTAAAGCAAACGATAGTCATAAAAGCAATGAGTATCAGTTTTTTCATCATGTTTGAGTTTGATTATTTAGTATTTGTCGATAAATGATTATTTGTATTTTTTCGCTATTGCGTAAATGCTTTCATACATTTTCCTGTCGGTTTCCGTCAGTGAGATTCCTCGGCGATCCATCACACGCTCGGCAATGGTGAAGAACGCTTTCAAGTTCACATCTTTAAAACCGGCATTACTGCTGCCTTCCATAAACGATGGCACAAAATTGCGCGGGAACCCGCTTCCGTGTATGTTCACGCCCACGCCCAGTACAGTGGCAGTGTTGATCATGCAGTTGACGCCCGTTTTGCAATGGTCGCCCATAATCAAGCCAACGAACTGCCTGCCGGTTCGCTCAAAGCGCTGCGTCGAATAGTTCCATAGCTTGATTTCTCCATAGTCGTTTTTGAGGTTGGAGGCAGTGGTGCCGCCTCCAAGGTTGCACCATTCGCCCACCACCGCATCGCCGATGAAGCCATCATGCGCCTTGTTGCTATAGCCTAAAAATACAGTGTTTTCCACTTCGCCACCCACTTTGCAGTGCGGTCCGAGTGTGGTGCCCTCGTAAATCTTTGCCCCAATTTTCACTTTTGCATCATGACAGGCCGCAAATGGGCCACGGACACAGGCGCACTCCATTATTTCTACATTCCTGCCTATATATACAGGTCCTTTTTTTGAGTTGATGATTGCACCATCTACACATGCCCCTTCCTCTATGAATATTAGTTTTGGATTTCCAATCACTGTGGCAGTAGGTGGTATGGGCTGTGATGTGCGACCACGTGTGATACGAACGAAATCGGTCAGTAGTGTTTCGCTGTTGTGTTCAAATATATCGTATAGCTTGCTGATGTAGCGGGGCTGTGCTTGGGGTTGGTAGGAGTGCTTGAAGTTACGGTTGTCGAAATCTTCCGGTTTGCCGTAGAAGGCAATCACTTGCCCATCGTCCACAATGGCCTCGCCTTCTGCAAGTGTGAGCACTTGATTGGCCAGCGTGGGTGAGGGGAGTGCGTGGCCTGCTACCATCAGGTTCGCTGCCTCGGCCCGTAATGGGTATTTCTCTTGTAGATATGAGGCTGTGAGCCAAGAATATTGCGCTTCTCCCAGCAAACTCTCCCACTTTTCTGCAATGGTGGTGATACCTATTCTTATTTTTGCGATAGGACGTGTGTAGGTAAGGGGAAGAAGCTGCTTCCTTATTTCGTTGTCGTCATAAAAAATTATGTTCCGCATTGCGTTTTGTTGTTCTATGTCAGTCACAAAGTTAGCCTTTTTTTATCAATGTCGCAACACGGTCGTTGTATGTGGCCGATAAGTGGAAACCTTACTGGTGGAGTTATTCTTCTTGGGTGAGGTCGCTGATTTCCTGAATGGCGCTCTCAAGATTTTTCTTCGACTTGCGGTAGTATATGATTCCACACACGCAGCCTATGGCTGCGCCTATGCATCCGCCTGTCATCGCGCCTTTGTTGAAATCGCTTCCTCCATCATACAGCTCCAGCATAAACCAGCTAAACCAGATAGCTAAGAATGGAATACCCACCATTAGCCATTTGTTGCCAAGTGTCTTGTATTTTAGCATTTTCTTTTTCAGTCCCACAAGGCTTCCGTTGATCACATCATCAGGGTTGATTCCTCTTCTGCTATAGATGGAGAAGCATAGGCAAACCATCAGGAAGAGATTTGTGACAACGTTGAATGCGTTAGACATGCCAATTTTCCATAGGAAGTAAATGTTGATAGGGATGTATATAGCCGTAAGGAATGCGTAGATGTTGCCCTCTTTATTGATTTTTGAAATACGTTCGCTGGTCACCTTCCGCATAAGCTTGTCGTTTACGATTTTCTGCTCGTCAAGTTTGCTCTTTAATATGCAGAGCTGGTTACGCATATTCTCCAGTTCGGTGGTCATCTTGTTGTTACCTGTGTTGTTCATAATTGCGCAAGTTTAATCGTTAGACATTTGTTTAAGTTGCTCCTTAATGCGGAAAAGCCTTACCGACACCTGCTTTGTGGTGATGCCCACCACAGCGGCTATTTCATCGTAGCTCATGTTTTCTAACCAGAGCAGCACTATGGCGCGGTCGAACGGACGCAGTTTTGATATACGCTCCTTGAGCATGTTCACTTGCCGGGTGTTGGCGTCTTTATCCTCAAAAAGGTTGATGTCCATGCTCAAAGGCACGGTTTTCATCTTTTTCTTGCGGTCGGCAGAGATGCAGGTGTTGAGCGTGATGCGCCATATCCATGTGTTTAAGCTGCTCTTGCCCTTGAAAGAGGGCAGTCCTTGCCAAACTTTCACGAGTGATTCCTGAAACAGGTCGTTCACTTCTTCGGGGTCTTTAGAATACATGTAGCACACGGAGTAGATGGTGCTTTTGTGCTCCTCTACAATTTTTTTGAATTCGGTCTCCAGTGATTGCGTCATCGTTCTTCGTTGCGTTCAAAACGCTTTGTTTACACTTGTTTGACGCAAATATAGTTGAAAAACTACATATCTTTCTGCCATTGCTGATTTTTTTTGTAAATTTGTGTTTGATATACTGCATTACACATTATTAATTATGGAATTTTTAAAACAGCGTATTGAAGGTGTTTGGGTGATACAACCCAAGCGGTTTGGAGATTCAAGAGGCTACTTTTCTGAAACGTTCAAACTTGAGGAGTTTCAAGCTCATGTCGGTGAAGTGAATTTTGTGCAGGACAATGAGTCGTTCTCTTCTTTTGGCGTGCTACGCGGGCTTCATTTTCAAAAAGGTGAATTCAGTCAAGCCAAGCTGGTGAGGGTTTCGCAAGGCAGTGTTCTTGATGTGGCTGTTGACTTACGTGGTGGCAGCCCTACGTTTGGACAGCATGTGGCTGTGGAGTTGACGGCTGAAAAAGGCAACCAGCTTTTCATCCCGCGAGGCTTTGCTCATGGCTTTGTGGTGCTTTCTGACTTTGCGCAGTTTCAGTATAAAGTGGACAATGTTTACGCTCCACAGAGTGAGGCCACATTGAGGTTCGACGACCCGAGCCTGAATATAGACTGGAAAGTGCCTTTCGACAAGGTGCTCCTTAGTGAAAAAGACAAGCAGGGATTGCCCCTTTCCGAGATTAAACCTTTCTAAAAGCTGTTAAATCCTCTTAAATTTACAAGCCTTGAGCCTTTTCGGCTCTTGGCTTTTGTTATTTTTGTGGTAAAGTTCGTCTTGATTTTGTCGCTTGTCCTCGCCTTTTTGTGCAGAGATGATGTTTTTGAATTATTTTGTAAAACATTTGGTTATTAGCGAATTAATGCGTAACTTTGCATCGCTTTTGGGCTTATTGTGCCTTGATAGTTCCTCTAAACGTTTGGTTTAGTGGGTCTTATGTGTATGTGCAATAGGTGTTTGAAAGTTGAACCAATTTATTGTAAAACTATATTTTAAAAACAAGTAAAACAGAACTAAGATGCCTACAATTCAGCAATTAGTAAGAAAAGGCCGTACAAGTTTGGAAGCTACCAGCAAGTCGCCAGCATTGGATTCTTGCCCACAGCGCCGCGGTGTGTGTGTGCGTGTTTACACCACCACTCCAAAGAAGCCTAACTCGGCAATGCGCAAAGTTGCGCGTGTGAGATTGACCAATGGTAAAGAGGTGAACTCTTACATTCCTGGAGAGGGACACAACCTGCAAGAGCACTCTATCGTGATGGTGCGCGGCGGTCGTGTGAAAGACCTTCCTGGTGTGCGCTATCACATCGTGCGTGGCACACTCGATACTGCAGGTGTGGCAGGCCGTACACAGCGCCGTTCTAAATACGGAGCTAAGCGTCCTAAAAAATAATTAGCGACGACCTATTTTCTTACAAGCAAAACAAATTTTAAAACTTAGTTTTTGATTTTATTGGATTGATGATTTTTCATGGTTGAGTAAATGGTCAAAGAGTTGGCCGTTGAAGAACAAAGATGCAACAACCAAGCGGACAAAAACTACAACGTAATTTAAACAATGAGAAAGGCTAAGCCAAAAAAAAGGATCATTCTTCCAGATCCAAAATTCGGTGATGTGAGCGTTACTAAATTCGTGAATCACCTGATGTATGATGGTAAGAAGAACACTTCTTATCGAATCTTTTACACAGCTCTCGACCTTGTGGGCGAGAAGATGGCAAAAGAAGAGAAAACCCCTCTCGAAATTTGGAAAAACGCACTCGAAAAAATTACTCCTCAAGTGGAAGTTAAGTCGCGCCGTATCGGCGGTGCCACTTTCCAGGTGCCTACTGAAATCCGCGCCGACCGTAAGGAGTCAATATCAATGAAAAATCTTATCATTTTCGCACGCAAGCGTGGTGGCAAGACTATGGCCGACAAGCTCGCTGCTGAAATCATGGATGCTTACAACGAACAAGGCGGCGCATTCAAGCGTAAAGAGGATATGCACCGCATGGCAGAAGCTAACCGCGCATTCGCTCACTTTAGATTTTAATTGATATAATATAGAAAAGATGAAATCAACAGACGCAAACCTGAAATATACGCGTAACATCGGCATCATGGCTCACATCGATGCCGGCAAGACAACAACTTCTGAACGTATTCTGTTCTACACCGGATTGACTCACAAGATTGGTGAGGTTCATGACGGTGCTGCCACAATGGACTGGATGGAGCAGGAACAGGAGCGTGGTATCACAATCACTTCCGCTGCAACCACCACTTTCTGGAAATATAACGACCAGAAATACAAAATCAACTTGATTGACACTCCAGGACACGTTGACTTCACTGTGGAGGTGGAGCGCTCTTTGCGCGTGCTCGATGGAACCATCGCCACTTTCTGCGCTGTGGGTGGTGTGGAGCCACAGTCTGAGACTGTTTGGCGCCAGGCCGACAAGTACAATGTGCCCCGTGTGGCTTATGTGAACAAGATGGACCGCTCAGGTGCTAACTTTCTTGAAGTGGCTCGCCAGATGAAGGAGCTTCTTGGCGCTAACCCTTGCCCAATCCAACTTCCTATCGGTGCTGAAGACACTTTCAAGGGTATGGTTGACCTTGTGCGCATGAAAGCTGTTTACTATCATGATGAGTCGATGGGCGCTAACTACACTTTGGAGGATATTCCAGAGAATATGCTCGAAGAGTGCAAGCAGTACCGCGACAAGATGCTTGAGAATATCGCCGAGTTTGACGAGGACTTGATGGTGAAGTATTTTGACGATCCTGACACAATCACTGAAGAAGAAATTCACCGTGCACTTCGTGCTGCCACTTTGAAGATGGAAATTGTGCCTATGCTTTGTGGTAGCTCTTTCAAGAACAAGGGCGTTCAACTTCTTCTTGATGCCGTTTGTGCATATCTGCCAAGTCCATCCGACACCGCCGAGGTGGTAGGTCACGCTTATGGCAACCCTGACAAGCAGGAAACACGTAAGCCTCTTTTCGAAGAGCCTATGTGTGCACTTGCGTTCAAGATTGCTACCGACCCTTATGTGGGCCGCTTAGTGTTCTTCCGCGTTTACTCAGGCCAAATCGACGCTGGTTCTTACGTGTTCAATTCTCGCTCTGGCAAGAAGGAACGTATCTCTCGTCTGTTCCAGATGCACTCCAACAAGCAGAATCCAATGGAAACTATCGGCTGTGGTGATATCGGTGCAGGCGTAGGCTTCAAGGATATTCGCACAGGCGACACTCTCTGCGATGAGAATGCTCCAATCGTGCTGGAAGCTATGGACTTCCCTGATCCTGTGATTGGTATTGCAGTTGAGCCTAAGACCCAAAAGGATCTTGACAAGCTTGATCAAGGCTTGCAGAAACTTGCAGAGGAAGACCCAACATTCCAGGTGGAATCAAACGAAGAGACTGGCCAAACCATTATTCGTGGTATGGGTGAACTTCACCTCGACATTATCATCGACCGTCTGCGTCGTGAGTTCAAGGTTGAATGTAACCAAGGCCGTCCACAAGTTACTTATAAGGAAGCAATCACCAAGCCAGTTGAGCTTCGCGAAGTGTTCAAAAAGCAGTCTGGTGGCCGTGGTAAATTTGCTGACATCATCTGCCGCGTAGAACCAGTTGATGAAGGTTTCGAAGGTAACCTTCAATTCATTGACGAGGTGAAGGGCGGTGATATTCCTAAGGAATTTATTCCTTCTATCCAGAAGGGTTTCCTTGCTGCCATGAAGAATGGTGTTCTGGCTGGTTATCCAGTGGAGCAGCTCAAGGTTACCGTGATTTCTGGTTCGTTCCACCCTGTGGACTCTGACCAACTTTCATTCGAGCTCTGTGCTCAACAGGCATTTAAGAAGGCTTGCGCACAAGCTGGTCCTGTGCTTCTGGAACCAATTATGAAGGTGGAAGTTGTTACCCCAGAAGAAAGTATGGGTGACGTGATCGGTGACTTGAATAAGCGCCGTGGCCAGGTTGAAGGCATGGAAACAAGCCGTAGCGGTGCTCGTATCGTGAAGGCCACAGCTCCGCTTGCTGAAATGTTCGGCTATGTGACAGCATTGCGTACCATCACTTCAGGTCGTGCCACCAGCACCATGTCATTCTCTCACTATGCTCAGGTAAGCCATGCTATTGCAGAGAAAGTGCTTACTGAGGTTAAGGGAAACGTTAACTTGTTGAAATAATTTTATTCATAACATAATATGAACCAAAAAATCAGAATTAAACTAAAATCTTACGATCACAACTTGGTTGACAAGTCAGCTGAGAAGATTGTTAAGACTGTGAAGTCTACTGGTGCTGTGGTTAGCGGTCCAATTCCACTGCCAACCCACAAGCGCATCTTCACCGTGAACCGTTCGACTTTCGTCAACAAAAAGTCGCGTGAGCAATTCCAACTTTCTGCTTACAAGCGCCTAATTGACATCTACAGCTCCACAGCTAAGACTGTTGATGCGCTTATGAAGCTTGAATTGCCAAGCGGTGTAGAAGTAGAAATTAAAGTCTAAGAGTGATTTTCCACTATCGTGTTAATCAAAACAAAGTGATTCTAAGTAAATTTTTTAAAAATTAAGAGAAATGCCAGGATTATTAGGAAAGAAAATCGGAATGACATCCGTATTCAGTGCCGACGGTAAGAATGTACCGTGCACTGTTATCGAAGTAGGTCCTTGTGTAGTTACTCAAGTTAAGACTGTTGAAAAAGATGGCTACGCCGCTCTCCAGTTGGGCTATCAGGAAAAAACTGCTAAGCACACCAACAAGCCAGAGGCAGGCCACTTCAAGAAAGCAGGAGTGAATGCACAGCGCCACTTGGCCGAGTTCAAAGATTTTGATGGTGAGTACAAACTTGGTGATACTGTCACTGTGGATTTGTTCAGCGACGCCACATTTGTCGATGTAATCGGTACTTCAAAAGGTAAAGGTTTCCAAGGCGTTGTAAAGCGCCATGGATTCGGTGGTGTAGGTCAAACTACTCACGGTCAGCATAACCGTCTTCGTGCGCCAGGTTCTATCGGTGCTTGTTCATACCCTGCAAAGGTGTTCAAGGGCATGCGTATGGCTGGCCACATGGGTGCAGAACGCGTGACTGTTCAAAATTTACAGATTATTAAGGTTATGCCTGAGAACAACGTGCTCGTAGTAAAGGGTAGTGTTCCAGGTGCTAAAGGTTCAATTTTATCAATCGTTAAGTAATGGAACTCGCAGTATATAACATCAAAGGAGAAGACACCGGGAAGAAGGTAACGCTCAACGACGAAGTTTTCGCACTTGCCGAGCCTAACGAGCATGCCGTTTATCTCGATGTTAAACAATACCTCGCTAACCAGCGCCAAGGTACACACAAAGCTAAAGAAAGAAGTGAAGTTTCAGGTTCGACCAAGAAGCTCGGTCGCCAGAAAGGTGGCGGCGGTGCTCGTCATGGTGATATCAACTCTCCAGTGATGGTGGGTGGTGGCCGTGTGTTTGGTCCTCGTCCTCGTAACTATAGCTTTAAGTTGAACAAGAAAGTTAAGGCTCTTGCACGTCGTTCGGCTCTTACCTACAAGGCACAGAACAACCAGATTCTGGTGGTGGAAGACTTTAATTTTGAGGCTCCTAAAACTAAAGAATTCGTAAACTTTACTAAAAATATTAAAGTTTGCGGAGAAAAGATTGTTCTCGTTTTGCCAAACCAGAATAAGAACGTATATTTGTCTGCTCGAAACATCGAGAAAACTTTTGTAATCACTGCTGCTGAGCTGAACACCTATCGCGTTCTTGACAACAAGAAGCTGGTGGTCACTGAAAGCAGTGTGGCTGTATTAAATAACTTTTAATAATAGGAGGTAACGTAATGAACTTAATGATCATCCCAATCGTAACTGAGAAGGCAAACGCCATCAGTGAAAAGACTAATCGTTTTTCATTCAAGGTATCTCCTGATGCTAACAAATTCCAAATCAAGGACGCCGTAGAAAAGCTCTACGACGTTAAGGTAGTGGGTGTCAGCACAATGAATTACGAAGGTAAGAAGAAAATGCGCTATACCAAGCGTGGAATTCAACGCGGCAAGGTGGCAGCTTTCAAAAAGGCTGTTGTGACCATTGCTGAAGGTCAAACCATTGATTTCTATAGTAATATTTAATATAACAAATGGCAGTAAGAAAATTTAAGCCCACAACACCGGGGCAAAGACACAAAATTATTGGTGTATTTGATAACATCACTGCGCGTACACCAGAAAAATCTCTTACAGTCGGCAAACTCTCTACTGGCGGTCGTAACAATGAGGGACACCTCACTATGCGCTACCTCGGTGGAGGTCACAAGCGTAAATACCGCATCATCGACTTTAAGAGAAACAAAGACGGTGTACCAGCTCGTGTAAAGTCAATTGAATACGATCCTAACCGTTCGGCTCGTATTGCGTTGCTTTACTACGTAGATGGTTCTAAGGCTTATATCATTTGCCCTAACGGCTTACAGGTTGGACAGATGGTAGAAAGCGGTGAGAGCGTAGCCCCAGAAGTGGGAAACGCGCTTCCACTCAGTCACATTCCTGTTGGTACTTTAATTCACAACATTGAATTGCGTCCTGGTCAAGGTGCAGCGATTGCTCGTAGTGCAGGTACCTTCGCTCAGCTTACTTCTCGCGAAGGCAATTACGCAATTATCAAATTACCTTCGGGCGAAACACGTAAGATTCTTGCTACTTGCAAGGCCACTATCGGTGTAGTAGGCAACTCCGACCACGCTCTTGAGCAGTCTGGTAAGGCTGGTCGCTCACGCTGGCTCGGTCGTCGCCCTCACAACCGTGGTGTCGTAATGAACCCAGTTGATCACCCAATGGGTGGTGGTGAAGGCCGTCAGTCTGGTGGTCATCCACGTTCTCGCAACGGTCTTTATGCTAAGGGCTTGAAGACACGTGCTCCGAAGAAGCAATCTTCAAAGTACATTATTGAAAGAAGAAAGAAGTAATTTGATTAAAAGTTAAACTATGAGTCGTTCATTAAAAAAAGGACCTTACATTAGTGTTAAGCTTGAGAAGAAAGTAGATGCTATGAACGAGAGCGGCAAGAAAAGCGTGATTAAGACTTGGTCTCGCGCCTCAATGATTGCTCCTGAGTTTGTGGGTCACACCTTCGCCGTGCACAATGGTAATAAGTTCATCCCTGTCTATGTCACTGAAAACATGGTGGGTCACAAGCTGGGTGAGTTTGCCCCAACCCGTACCTTCCGTGGACACAGCGGCAACAACAAGAAGTAATATAGACCCGGGAACCAATTCATTTAGAAAAAACAAGAATTAAATACAATGGGTAAAAGAAAAAGATTATCAGCAGATAAAATTAAGGAAGCCAAACGCGACCTTGCTTTCGCTAAGCTGAAAAATGTGCCAAGCTCGCCACGCAAAATGCGCCTGGTTGCTGATATGGTGCGTGGAGTGGAAGTTTTCAAGGCTCTCGGTCTCCTTCATTTCTCAAATAAGCAAGCTGCAGCTGACGTTGAAAAGCTCCTGAAGTCGGCTATCGCCAACTGGGAACAGAAAAACGACAAGAAGGCTGACAGCGGTGAGCTTTACATCAAGACTATCACAGTGGACTGTGCGCCTATGTTGAAGCGCCTCCGTCCAGCTCCTCAAGGCCGTGGATACCGCATTCGCAAGCGTAGTAACCACATCACCTTGGTAGTAGATACAATTAAAAATGACAATAAAGACGCATAAAGAATTATGGGACAGAAAGTAAATCCAATTAGCAATCGTTTAGGTATCATCCGCGGCTGGGACTCAAACTGGTTTGGTGGAAGCAACTACGGTGATACACTGGTTGAGGATAGCAAAATCCGCAAGTATCTTAACGTGCGTCTGGCTAAGGCAAGCGTTTCTCGTATTGTCATTGAACGAACTCTTAAGCTCGTTACCATCACTATCTGCACCTCTCGTCCCGGCATCATTATCGGTAAAGGTGGACAGGATGTGGACAAGCTGAAAGAGGAGTTGAAAAAACTCACCGACAAAGATGTTCAGATTAACATCTATGAAGTGAAGCGTCCTGAACTCGATGCCCATATCGTGGCAAGTAACATTGCTCACCAAATTGAAGGTAAGGTGGCTTACCGTCGTGCTGTGAAGATGGCTGTGGCATCGACCATGCGTCTTGGCGCTGAAGGTGTGAAGGTGCTTGTAAGTGGCCGTTTGAATGGCGCTGAAATGGCACGTTCGGAAATGTTTAAGGAAGGACGTACACCTCTGCACACACTCCGTGCCGACATTGACTATGCTCTCGTTCCTGCTCTCACTAAGGTGGGTTTGATTGGCGTAAAGGTTTGGATCTGCCGTGGCGAGGTTTACGGTAAGAAAGACCTGGCTCCTAACTTCACCAACAATGGCAACGAGCGTCGTGGCAATGGTGGCCGTCGTGGTGGTTTCCGCAACAAAAAGAACAATCGTTAAACTTGATTTTATCAACTGAACAAAAATGTTACAACAACCAAAAAGATTAAGATACAGAAGACCATCAGACGGTGGTACACGCAAGTATTCTAAGCGTGGCACTCAGCTCAATTTCGGCTCTTTCGGTATTAAGGCACTTGATTCAAAGTGGATTACCGCACGCCAGATTGAAGCTGCCCGTGTGGCAGTAACTCGCTACATGCAGCGTCAAGGTCAAATTTGGGTTCGCATATTCCCTGATAAGCCTTACACCCGTAAACCTGCCGATGTGCGTATGGGTAAAGGTAAAGGTGATGTGGCCGGTTATGTAGCTCCTGTGTTCCCAGGACGTATCCTTATAGAAGTGGAAGGCGTTAGCTACGACATTGCCAAGGAAGCGCTACGTTTGGCAGCACAAAAACTCCCTATTCCAACTAAGTTTGTGGTTCGCCGCGATTATGATCCAACTCAAACCGTGTAATTGATTGCAAGATATGAAAAAGGAAGATTACAAAGAATTGAACGACAAAGAACTCCTCGAACGCTTGGATGCAGCTGAGAAGGAGTATGTTCAAACAAAGATTCAGCATTCTATTTCTCCCCTCGACAATCCTGCTAAGATTACTATCGACAGGAGAAACATCGCGCGTATGAAAACTGAGGTTCGCGCTCGCGAATTAAAAATTAACAAATAATCCCAAACTGAAATGGAAAAAAGAAATTTAAGAAAAGAAAGAATTGGGGTTGTTTCCAGCAACAAGGGTGACAAGACTATCACTGTGGACATCAAATGGAAGGAAAAACACCCAATCTATGGTAAGTTCGTGAACAAAACGAAGAAATACCACGCTCACGATGAAAAGAATGAGTGCCAAATTGGCGACAAGGTGCGTTTGATGGAAACCCGCCCTTTGAGCAAGACTAAGAGATGGAGATTAGTTGAAATCATCGAAAAAGCTAAGTAATTTAAATTATGATTCAGACAGAAAGTAGATTATCAGTAGCCGATAATAGTGGAGCTCGTGAGGTGCTCTGCATCCGTGTGCTTGGTGGCACCGGTCGCCGTTACGCATCTGTAGGCGATACTATCGTTGTTACTGTTAAGAGTGCAATCCCTTCATCAGAAGTTAAGAAAGGCACTGTATCGCGTGCTGTCGTTGTTCGCACTAAGAAGGAAATCCGTCGTCAGGACGGCTCCTACATCCGTTTCGACGACAACGCATGTGTATTGGTAAATAATGCAGGTGAGCTCCGTGGCACACGTATCTTCGGCCCTGTTGCCCGCGAATTGCGCGCTACCAACATGAAGATTGTTTCACTCGCTCCCGAAGTTCTTTAATAATTATCACAGTTTTTAATTTTTAAATGGCTAAGTTACACATAAAGAAAGGCGATACCGTTTACGTTCTCGCCGGCGACGACAAGGGTAAAACTGGTCGTGTCCTGAGCATCAAGGCTAAGGAAAACCGTGCAATCGTTGAAGGTATCAATATGGTATCAAAGAGTACCAAGCCAAGTGCAAAGCATCCTCAGGGAGGCATTATAAAGATGGAAGCCCCTATCCACTTGTCGAACCTCAACGTGGTAGATCCTAAGACTGGAAAGCCAACTCGCGTTGGTTTTAAGATTGTAGAGGGCAAAACAGTACGTTATTCTAAAAAATCAGGAGAGGAAATTAAGTAATGGCTACAACCCTTAAGAAACAATATGACGAAAAAATTGCTCCAGCTTTGATGAAGCAATTTAACTATAGCAGCCCTATGCAGATTCCTAAGCTCGTGAAGATTGTTCTGAACGAAGGTTTAGGTGATGCAACTCAAGACAAAAAAGTTATTGAAACTGCTATTAACGAACTGACCACTATCACAGGTCAGAAGGCTGTACAGACACTTTCAAAGAAGGATATCTCTAACTTCCGTGTACGTAAGAAAATGCCTATCGGCGCTCGTGTCACTTTGCGTCGCGACCGTATGTACGAGTTCATGGAGCGCTTTATACGCATAGCACTTCCTCGTATCCGCGACTTCAAGGGTATCGCTGGCAAGCTCGATGGACGTGGCAACTACACTGTGGGTATCACAGAGCAGATTATCTTCCCTGAAATCAACATCGACAATGTTACCAAGATGACCGGTATGAACATCACTTTCGTTACCACCGCTAAAACCGATGAAGAAGGTTATGCTCTTTTGAAAGAATTCGGTCTTCCTTTTAATAACGCTAAATAATTATTTCATATAGTATGGCAAAAGAATCAATGAAAGCCCGTCAGGCTAAGAGAGAACGTCTTGTTGCTAAGTATGCTGCCAAGCGTGCAGCTCTCAAGGCAGCTGGCGATTATGAAGCTCTCCAGAAGCTGCCACACAACGCATCACCAGTTCGTCTGCACAATATCTGCAAGATGAGTGGTCGTCCAAAGGGATATATGCGCCAGTTTGGCATTTCTCGTATCGATTTTCGTGAAATGGCTTCTGCTGGCTTGATTCCTGGCGTTAAGAAAGCAAGCTGGTAATCATTAATAACCGCAATAAGCAAAAAATAAGTATTAAATATTGTTCGGGTTCTTGCCGAATCAATTTAAAACATTTTTTAAAATGACTGATCCAATAGCAGATTATTTAACCAGATTGAGGAATGCGATCAAGGCACAGCACCGTGTCGTTGAAATCCCTTCTTCAAAGATGAAAAAAGAGATCACTAAGATTCTCTTCAATCAAGGTTATATCCTCAACTATAAGTTCGTAGAACCAGAGGATTCACCTATCGGCACTATCAAAATCGCGCTCAAGTACGACGCTGTCGATCATGTGAACGCAATTAAGTGTCTCACCCGCGTGTCGCGTCCAGGCTTGCGTCAATACACAGGCTACAAAGACATGCCACGAGTATTAAATGGTTTAGGCATTGCCATTCTCTCTACTTCCAAAGGTATTATGACCAACAAGGAAGCTAAGGAGCAAAAGATTGGCGGTGAAGTTTTATGTTACGTTTATTAATGTTATAGGAGGTATTTATTATGTCAAGAATAGGAAAATTGCCAATTCAGTTACCTGCCGGCGTAACAGTAGAAGTAAAAGACAACGTTTGCACAGTTAAAGGTCCAAAGGGCGAGCTCAAACAGACCATCAACCCTGCCATCTCCGTGGCTGTGGAAGATGGCGTGGTTACAGTTTCTCGTCCAGATGACACTAAGGAGTCTCGTGCTCAGCACGGACTTTATCGTGCTCTCATTCATAACATGGTGGTTGGTGTAAGCACTGGCTTTAAGAAAGAACTTGAAGTGGTTGGTGTCGGTTACAAGGCCGAGTCTAAAGGACAGGTTCTTCAGCTTACCCTTGGTTTCTCTCACGCTATCTATTTGCAGCTTCCTCCTGAAGTGAAGGTAGAGGCAAAGAGTGAGCGTAACAAGAACCCATTCATCACCCTTGAGTCTGCCGACAAGCAGCTTCTTGGTCAGATTTGCGCTAAGATTCGTTCATTCCGCAAGCCTGAACCATATAAGGGCAAGGGTATTAAGTTCGTAGGCGAAGTTATTCGCCGCAAGTCTGGTAAAACGGCAGCTGCCAAATAATAATTGATTACAGTTATGATATCAAAAACTCAAAGAAGAAATAAAATCAAGGCACGCATTCGTGGCAAAATCAGCGGTACAGCTGCTCGTCCACGCTTGTGTGTGTTCCGTAGCAACAAGCAGATTTATGCTCAAGTAATCGACGACGTTGCTGCAAATACAGTTGTTTCTGCTTCTTCAAAGGGAATCACTGAGGGAACTAAATCTGAAATTGCTGCTAAGGTGGGCGAAGCTGTGGCAAAGAAAGCTCTTGAAAAGGGCATCGAAACTGTAGTTTTCGACCGTAACGGCTTCCTCTTCCATGGTAGAATTAAATCATTGGCCGATGGCGCTCGCAAAGGCGGACTTAAATTTTAAGCAACATGGTAAAGAAAAATAATCGAGTTAAAGTAACAAGCGATATTGAGTTGAAAGATCGCCTCGTGGCCATCAACCGTACCACCAAGGTTACAAAAGGTGGTCGCACCTTCACTTTCGCAGCCATTGTGGTTGTCGGTGATGGCAATGGTGTGATTGGTTATGGTCTCGGTAAGGCTAATGAAGTTACCACCGCCATCGCAAAGGGCGTGGAAGTGGCCAAGAAAAACCTTATTAAGGTTCCAGTGCACAAGGGCACAATTCCTCACGAACAGATTGCAAAGTTTGGAGGTAGCCGCATCATTATGAAACCTGCCACCCCTGGTACCGGTGTAAAGGCCGGTGGTGCAATGCGTGCAGTGCTTGAGAGCATCGGTATTACTGATGTGATTTGTAAGTCGAAAGGTTCTTCCAACCCTCACAACCTTGTGAAGGCCACTATCGCTGCTTTGAGCGAAATGCGTTCACCAATGGAAATCGCTCACTATCGTGGCGTATCTCTTGATAAAGTGTTTAATGGTTAATTCTTAGGTACATCGATATGGCTAAAATTTTGATTAAGCAAGTAAAGAGCAGAATCAATCGTCCTGCTCGTCAAAAAAGGACCCTCGATGCACTGGGTCTTAAAAAATTGAATCAAGTCGTTGAGAAGGAAGCTACTCCTCAAGTCTTGGGTATGGTTAACACTGTTCGTCATTTGGTAGAAGTAACGAACGCTTAAAAACTTTATTAACTATTATGGAATTAAGTAATTTACAACCCGCTGTAGGTTCAAATAAGAAAAAACGTCGTATTGGCCGCGGTCCTGGTTCAGGCAAGGGTGGTACTTCTACCCGTGGTCACAAGGGTGCTAAGTCGCGTTCTGGCTATTCTCAAAAAGTTGGTTTTGAAGGTGGCCAGATGCCTCTCCAACGCCGTGTGCCTAAATTCGGTTTCAAGAATATTAACCGTGTAGAGTACAAGGCTGTTAACGTTTCAACTCTTGAAGAGCTTGCCTCTGCAAAGAATCTCGAGAAGATCACTGTTGCTGATCTTTTGGCTGCAGGTCTGGTGCGCAAGAATCAGCTCGTGAAGATTCTTGCTAACGGCACCATCTCCAAAAAGCTCGATGTTGAAGCTAATGCGTTCTCAAAGAAGGCTGAAGAAGCAATCGTAGCAGCCGGGGGTACAACTGCAAAAGTATAATAACTGATGAAACTCATTCAAACATTAAAAAACATCTGGAAGATTGAAGAGCTGAGAAAGCGCATTACAATTACATTCCTTTTCGTGCTTGTGTATCGATTTGGATGTCATGTGGTGCTTCCCGGCCTCGACCCCACTGCGCTTCAGAGAATGCGTGAGTTCACTCAGCAGAGTGGTCTTATGCAGCTTATTGACATGTTCAGTGGTGGTGCCTTCTCCCAGGCGTCTGTTTTTGCCTTGGGTATTATGCCCTATATCACAGCTTCTATTGTGATCCAATTGCTTGGCATGGTATTGCCTCGCTTCCAAAAGATGCAGCGTGAAGGTGAAAGCGGTCGAATGAAGCTGAACCAATATACACGATATCTTACCGTGTTTATTCTTGCAGTTCAAGCTCCTGCTTATTTGCTCAACTTGAATCACCAAGTAAATGGCATACTCGCATTTGGTTTGTTTGATATTATCTATCTGACCATTGTGTTGACTGCAGGCTCAATGTTTATTATGTGGCTCGGTGTGAAAATTACCGATAAGGGTATCGGCAATGGTATTTCAATGATTATCCTCGTTGGTATTATCGCTCGCTTCCCATCTGCATTGGCAGAAGAGTTTACCAGTCGCTTGACCACAGCGCAAGGTGGCCTTGTGATGTTCTTGGTTGAAATAATCCTTTTGTTTGCTGTTACTGCTGGAGCAGTGATGCTCACCCAAGGCACTCGTAAAGTGCCTGTGCAATATGCAAAGCGTATCATTGGCAATCGTCAGTACGGTGGCGCACGTCAGTATATCCCTCTGAAGGTTAATGCTGCAAATGTGATGCCTATCATCTTCGCACAGGCGTTGATGTTTATCCCTATCACTCTTGCAGGATTTAGTGCGGGTCAGAATGAAGAAGGCTTCATGGCTTCATTTGCTCGTACATTCAGCGATATGAATGGCTTCTGGTATAATACTGTGTACTTCTTGATGATTGTGGCTTTCACTTATTTCTATACTGCTATCACGGTTCGCCCAACTCAGATGGCAGAGGATATGAAGAAGAACAGTGGCTTTATTCCTGGCATCAAACCAGGAAAGAAGACTGCTGAATACATCGACTCAATCATGTCGCGCATTACGTTGCCTGGTTCCATTTTCCTTGGTATTGTGGCAATCATGCCTGCGTTTGCACGTTTGTTCGGTGTGAATCAGAACTTCGCTCAGTTCTTCGGAGGCACATCATTGCTTATTACAGTAGGTGTAGTGCTCGACACCTTACAGCAAGTTGAGACTCACTTGATGATGCACCATTACGACGGCTTGATGAAGTCGGGCAAAGTCAAGGGACGCACTCAGGGTTATTAAATCAACGGATAGTTTAGTCAGATATTAAAGATGATTTATCTTAAAACTGATGAAGAAATAGAGCTTCTGCGTGAAGCTAATCTCGTGGTGGCACGCACACTTGGCGAAATGGCCAAGTGGGTGGCCCCGGGGATTACTACTCGAAGGCTTGACCAAATAGCAGAAGAGTATATTCGTTCTCAAGACTGTGTACCTGGTTTTCTTGGTCTTTATGGCTATCCTGCCACTCTATGTATTTCTGTAAATGAAATCGTGGTTCACGGAATTCCTTCAAATTATGCACTTCAAGATGGCGACATTGTGTCGATTGACTGTGGAGCTATCACGAAAGCTGGATTTAATGGCGATTCTACTTACACTTTTTGTGTGGGTGAAGTGGCAGAGGATGTAAAAGATCTCTTACGCACCACTAAAGAGTCGCTCTATGAAGGTATTAAGGCCGCTGTTCCTGGCCATCGAATTGGCGATATAGGTCATACTGTTCAGGAATATTGCGAAAAACGTGGCTATAGTGTGGTAAGAGAAATGACTGGACATGGTGTGGGACGCAAACTTCACGAAGATCCGGAAGTTCCTAATTATGGTCGGAAGGGCACAGGCCCTCTTATTAAAAATGGTTTGTGTATTGCCATTGAACCAATGATTAATCAAGGCAGCAAAAACATCGTGATAGAGAGAGACGGATGGACTACTCGCACTAAAGACAGAAAACCGTCGGCTCATTTTGAACACTCTATTGCTGTTCATCATGGAAAGCCCGACATTCTTTCTTCATTCGAGTATGTGAAAGAAGTGCTTGGCGACCAATTTATTTAATTTCTTCGTTATTAAAATTTAAATTACAATATGGCCAAACAGACCGCTATTGAAATCGATGGAACCATCGTAGAGGCTTTGTCAAATGCAATGTTTCGCGTGGAATTGGAGAATGGACATCAAATTACTGCTCACATATCCGGTAAGATGCGTATGCACTACATCAAAATTCTTCCAGGCGACAAGGTTAAAGTAGAAATGTCGCCCTACGATCTTTCCAAAGGTAGAATTTCTTTTAGATACAAATAAAAAAACATTACTATAATGAAAGTAAGAGCCTCAATAAAAAAACGCACCCCTGACTGCAAAATCGTTCGTCGCAAGGGTCGTCTTTACGTGATTAATAAGAAAAATCCTAAGATGAAGATGCGTCAAGGATAATTTTTTAGTAATTTTGCAAAAAAATAAATTTATTATATGGCAGTACGTATAGTCGGAGTTGATCTCCCTCAAAACAAAAGAGGCGTAATTGCGCTTACCTATATCTATGGTATTGGTCGCAGCGCAGCCGCCACAATCCTTGGAAAAGCTGGTGTTAGCGAAGACACGAAGGTTAAGGATTGGACTGATGATGAAGCAGCCAAGGTGCGTGAAGTCATCTCAGAAAACTATAAGGTAGAAGGTGACCTTCGTAGCGAAATTCAAATGAATATCAAGCGCCTTATGGATATCGGTTGCTATCGTGGCATCCGTCACCGTAACGGACTTCCTGTTCGTGGTCAAAGCACCAAGAACAATGCACGTACCCGTAAGGGACGTAAGAAAACAGTTGCAAACAAGAAGAAAGCTACTAAATAATATTAAAGTATGGCAAAAAAGACAGTCGCAGCTAAGAAGAGAGTTGTTAAAGTTGACGGAGTTGGTCAGCTTCACGTTCATTCTTCTTTCAACAACATTATTGTGTGTCTCGCTAACAGCGAGGGACAAGTTATTTCATGGTCTTCTGCCGGTAAGATGGGTTTCCGTGGTTCAAAAAAGAACACTCCTTACGCTGCCCAAATGGCCGCACAAGACTGTGCAAAGGTTGCCTACGACCTAGGTCTTCGCAAGGTGAAGGCTTATGTAAAGGGTCCAGGCAATGGTCGTGAATCCGCTATTCGCACCGTACACGGTGCTGGAATTGCAGTAACTGAGATTATCGACGTTACTCCACTTCCACACAACGGATGCCGTCCTCCAAAGAGAAGAAGAGTTTAATATCATTTTCTTAAACTCTGTAATTTTTTTTATTTTCATTTTTTTCGCGAATCTCTGTCAGTGAATAGATTGCATTTTTTAACAACCTCTCTGCAATCGCGGCTGCACTGAAGCGATTCATAAACAAACTTTAATTATTTAAAAAATGGCTAGATATACCGGTCCAAAATCTAAAATTGCCCGTAAATTGGGCGAAGCTATCTTCGGTGAAGATAAAGTTCTTGCTCGTAAGAACTACGCTCCGGGCCAGCACGGCGCCAACAGAAGAAGAAAACTCTCTGAGTATGGTACTCAGCTTCGCGAAAAACAAAAGGCTAAATACACTTATGGCGTGCTCGAACGTCAGTTCCGTAACCTTTTCAAAAAAGCTTCTTCTCTTAAGGGTGTAACTGGTGAGGTGCTACTCCAATTGTTGGAGTCTCGTCTCGACAATATTGTTTACCGTCTGGGTATTGCTCCTACTCGTGCTGCAGCGCGTCAGTTGGTGCTTCACCGCCACATCACTGTGAATGGTCAAGTAGTTAACATTGCTTCTTATCAGGTAGTTCCTGGTGAAGTGGTTGCTGTTCGTGAGAAATCTAAATCTCTTGAGGTGATTCAAGACAGCCTCGCTGGCTTCAATCACAGCAAGTATCCTTGGATTGAATGGGATGAAAACGTGAAGGGTGGTAAGATGATCAATCTTCCACAGCGTGAAGACATTCCTGAGAACATCAAGGAACAGTTAATCGTAGAATTGTATTCTAAACAGTAAAATATAACATCCATGGCTATTTTAGCATTTCAGAAACCAGACAAAGTATTGATGCTGGAAGCCGACAACACCTTCGGCAAATTCGAATTCCGTCCGCTGGAACCGGGTTATGGTGTTACCATCGGCAATGCGTTGCGCCGTATTCTCCTCTCTTCGCTTGAGGGCTACGCTATTTGCAACATACGCATTGATGGTGTGAAGCACGAATTCGCCACTATTCCAGGCGTGAAGGAAGACGTGACCAACGTTATTCTCAACCTCAAGATGGTACGCCTCAAGAGAGTTGTCGAAGACACCGAATTTGAAAAGGCTACCATCAAGGTTTCGGGCCAGGATGTGTTTAAAGCTGGTGACATCGGTAAGGTCCTTAATGGCTTTGAAGTTCTGAACCCAGAACTTGTGATTTGCCACATGGACCCAAGCACAAGTTTCCAGATTGATCTTAGCATCAACAAAGGACGTGGATATGTTTCGGCTGATGAGAATCGTAATGCCAACGACACTATCGACACCATCGCTATCGACTCTATCTACACTCCTATAGTCAATGTTAAGTACACTGTAGACAACTACCGTGTCGAGCAGAAAACCGACTACGAGAAACTGACACTCGAAATTACTACCGATGGCTCTATTCAGCCTAAGGAGGCTCTTAAGGAGGCTGCAAAAATCCTTATTCAGCACTTCATGCTATTCTCTGATGAGAAGATAGCGCTCGACTCCACTGAGAATGAAGGCAATGAGGAATTCGATGAAGAAGTACTCCATATGCGTCAACTCCTGAAGACTAAACTTGTGGATATGGACCTCAGTGTCCGCGCTCTCAATTGCTTGAAGTCGGCTGAAGTTGAAACCCTTGCAGAGCTTGTTGTCTTTAACAAGACTGACTTGCTCAAATTCCGTAATTTCGGTAAAAAGTCTTTGTTAGAGCTTGAAGATCTCCTGGCAAGCCTGGGTCTCTCCTTTGGCATGGACATTTCTAAGTACAAATTAGATAAAGAGTAATATACAACGATGAGACATAATAAGAAATTTAATCACTTAGGTCGTACGAATAGTCACCGCAAAGCCATGTTGGCCAATATGACTATTTCTTTGATTCTCCACAAAAGAATCTTTACAACCTTAGCAAAGGCAAAAGCGCTTCGTATGTATGCTGAGCCTATTATCAACAGAGCAAAGAAAGACGACACTGCCTCTCGCCGCGTTGTGTTCAGCTATCTGCAGAACAAGTATGCTGTGAATGAATTGTTCACCAACATCTCGCAGAAGATTGCTGACCGTCCAGGTGGCTACACCCGTATCCTGAAACTTGGCAACCGTTTGGGTGATAACGCAAAAACTTGCTTCATTGAGCTTGTTGACTATAATGAGGCTATGCTCACTGAAAAGAAGAAAACAGCTAAGAAGGCTACTCGCCGTGGTGGCAAGAAGTCGGCTCCTAAGACTGAAACTGCTCCGGCTCAGGAAGCCGCGCCAGCACAAGAAGTTGCAGAATAAAAAATGTCAATACTTTAGTAGAAGCGATATAGCCTTTACTAATAAGGATAATTGATAATTCATCCGCTTGTCGTGATTGCGACGGGTGGATGTTTTTTTGTTTTTATATTTCATCTTTTTTATTATCTTTGTAGTGTCTCATTCTTCAATATCACTTACATACCTTTCATTTATGAGAAAGTTATATTATTTAGTTTTATTATCATTCGTATTGCTTTCGAGTTTGCCTTGTGTTGGCGCATCATCAGCTAAAAAGATATGCCTTGCCTACTGCACTTATTATGGCAACATGCTTCCGAATCCTCATATCGTCACTCATATTAATTATGCCTTTGCCGAACTTTATGTGCAGGATGGCGTCTATAACGGTTTTAAATTGCAGGGAAATGAATCCAGGTTCCGTCAGGTAATGGCTTTGAAGCAGCAGAACCCTGACCTTAAAATTTGCCTTTCATTTACTCATACTGTCAGTAATAGTGATAATCGCCAAGGTGGAGGTTTTTCCAAACTGTCGGCTTCTCCAGAAATGAGGAAAAAGTTTGCTGCCGATTGCTTGGCATTTTGCCAAAAATGGGATCTCGATGGAATTGATATTGACTGGGAATTTCCAGGCTTGTCGTGGAGTGGCCATGCTGCCGACCCTAAGTCGGACACTAAAAATTACACCTTGCTGATGAAGCAGCTTCGTGCTACGCTTGGGAATGACTACATCCTTAGCTTTGCTGGCTATGTGATGGACATGCAAAACACCGACAACGGGAAGAAATATGTGGATATTCAAGCAGTTCTTCCCTATGTTGACTATATCAATATTATGACCTATGATATGGACGCAGCTCCCGCTTTTCAGTCGGCCATCGTATCTTCCAAGTCATATTTCGATTGTATGTCGGCCATTAGGACTTACGCTAAGCTGGGTGTGCCTTTTGAGAAAATGCTGTTGGGCATTCCATTTTATTTGCGCCACAGTTTTGATGGCATAACCACCGTGGTCGACTATAAACAGATCGTTAAGCTCCGTTCCAACCCTAATTTTGAGTTTGATTTATGGGACGAAGAAGCGCGAACACCCTATGCGCGATATAAAGGACAGTTTTATGGGTCTTACGATAATCCAAGGAGCATAGCCTTGAAGGGTGAGTGGATCCATAGTCTGGGGCTTGGAGGCCTTCTCTATTGGGAAAACTCGGAAGATGATGCAGATATGACATTGGCAAAAGCCTGCTGGGAGGCCATCTCTAAAAAATATGATGAATGATGATGCGTACACTATTTCTTTTCTCGTTTTACATTGCTTTTCTGTCAGCAACTGCTGGCTCGTGGATAAGGATTAATCAGTTGGGATATATTCCAATAACCTCAAAAGTAGCGGTTTTGATGAGTGAGGACTCCATCAGTGTCTCTTCGTTTCAGATCATCGACGCTTTCACCGGTAAAACGGTCTATACCTCATCTTCTGTGAAACCGACTGGCACTTTAGGCGGAATGAAATCTACATTTCGTTTGAATTTCACTGACTTTACTTGTCAAGGCACTTATTTTATCCAGGCTGGCGATGTGAAGTCTCCGATATTTCCTATCAATGGCCATGTGTATGACGGCACTGCCGACTTCGTGTTGAATTATATGCGTCAGCAGCGATGCGGCTATAATCCTTTTGTGCGTGATAGTTGCCATCAGAAGGATGCGTTCATTCGCTATCATGCACAGAAAGAGGGGCAGCATATTGATGTGAGAGGGGGCTGGCATGATGCGGCCGACCTGCTTCAATACACTTCAACTTCTGCAAACGCCATCTACCAGATGCTCTTTGCCTACAGCCAAAACCCATCAGCCTTTACTGATGCCTATGGTGCAAATGGTCTGCCGGGCGCGAATGGTATTCCCGACATTATCGATGAAGCGTATTGGGGTCTTGAGTGGCTCGACCGAATGAACCCTGTTAAAGGTGAACTTTACAACCAGATAGCCGATGACCGTGACCATATTGGTCAAAAACTGCCTCAGAACGATTTCTCGGATTATGGAAGAGGCCCTAATAATGGTCGTCCCGTTTATTTCGTTGATGGCAAGCCTCAGCAGCGTGGAAAGTTTTTAAACTCCACTATGGGTGCGGCGAGCACAGCTGGTAAGTTTGCAAGTGATTTTGCCTTTGGCTCAGAGGTGCTGAAGCCTTTTTATCCTCAATTCGCACAAAAGCTCTCCGTTAAGGCTGCAGATGCCTTTCAAGTGGGTATTGACAAGCCAGGCAACACCCAGACGGTCTCTGTCGTCTCTCCTTATATTTACGAGGAAGACAATTGGGTGGATGATATGGAACTGGGTGCTGTTCAGCTTTTCAGTATGACGGGCGACAGCGCCTATTTCACAAAAGCGGTGGAATATGGTCGCCGTGAGCCAGTCACTCCATGGATGGGCGCCGACAGCGCGCGCCATTACCAGTGGTATCCATTTATGAATATGGGTCATTATCAAATTGCTTCCGCCACAACCAATGCTCGCTTAAAGGCAGAGTTTTTAAGAAACATCCGCGCAGGTATCGCTCGCACTTACGAACGCGGATGTTTGCACCCGTTTTTGTGGGGCATTCCTGGCATTTGGTGCTCTAATAATCTCACCACCGCCATGCTCACGCAGTGCATTCTTTATCGCACGCTTTCTGGCGATGACACATTTGTGGAGATGGAGGGATCTCTTCGCGACTGGCTTTTCGGATGCAACCCGTGGGGCACGAGTATGATAGTAGGCTTGCCAAAAGGGGGCGTTTATCCGCATGCCACGCATAGCAACTGGGTTTTTCAAAACATAGGACAGCCTTATGGCGGTATGGTTGATGGCCCTGTGTATGAAACAATTTTTAAAAGTTTGAAAGGCGTGAACATCACCGAAGACATTCCTTATGTCACAGCAAATGCTTTCCTTCGTTTTCAGCCTGGTGATGTGGTATATCACGACAACACCAATGACTATTCCACCAATGAGCCAACTATGGATGGTACAGCTTCTCTCACTTTCCCTTTGTCGTTTTATCAGACAGAGGGTAGGGCACAGGCGGGCGTAGATGCCAAGGATGCTAACGTGTATGATGAAGGAGGAATTGTTCAGGCTGATCCAAGCCAGAAAAAAATATGTTTGGTGTTTACTTCTCATGACAAGACCGATGGCGCCAGCCATATTCTTTCCACATTGAAAAGACGGAATGTGAAAGGCGCATTTTTCTTCACTGGTCACTTTTTTGAGTCTTTTCCTGATATTGTAAAGCGCATTCAGGCCGGCGGTCACTATATCGGAAGTCATAGTTATGGGCATCTCCTCTATGCCCCTTGGTGCAATAGGGATTCGCTGTTGGTGAGCAAGGAGGAGTTTGTCGACGACATGATGAAAAGCTATGGCGCAATGGCTAAGTATGGCATTACAAAAGACAAAGCTCCATATTTCATTCCCCCATACGAGTATTATAATAGCACCATTTCGTCGTGGGCAAAAGAGTTAGGGCTTCAGATTGTGGATTTCACCCCAGGCACTGCCACAAATGAAGACTATACTTGGCATGGAATGCCACAAGAGGCAGAAAAGTATCGCTCCAGCAAATGGATATATGGCAACATGATGAAGTGGGAACGCCAGCATTCGCTCAACGGCCACTTCATGATGATTCATCTCGGTACAGATGCAGCCCGAACTGACAAGTTTTATCTCTACCTTGATAAAATTATCACCGCCTTGCAAAAGAAAGGTTACCAATTTGTCGGGCTTGAAGATATGGTTAGGCTCAAGTTGAAATAAAACAGGGATAATATAAGAGAGAGGCCGTGATTCGTCACAGCCTCTCTTGCTCTGTCTTATAATTTTGAGTGGAGCTTATTAGTAGTCCATCTTCTTGATTCTGAAAACTCTAATGCCAATCACGCTCTTCTTGGGACGAAGGTATTCTACTATTGCTTTCGGCTCCTTCATCACCTTTCCGCCCGTCATAGAGGCATCGATCACCACCAGTTCACCTTTTTCGTCTTTCACCACCATGCCCATGTGCGAAATGTCCAATCCAGGAGTTTTGCACACGAGTCCCACGAAATCACCTTCCTGTATGGCTGTACATATATCTTTGCTGTTAAGTTGCTCTTTTTTCAGATAGTATGTTTTGTGGTTGCGGTAGCCTTCTTCGTATTTCTTGATCAGGTTGAAAGTTTCGTCGTCTTTTAGGGCTGGGTATGCGTCTCGGTGGGTACTCATAAAATTGATGGTCTTAATGAGTTCCCTTGCGCCTGGCAAGTCTTTTGTCACTTCTTCAATATTGCCTCGGCTGGTATTGTCAACTGTCCATTCGCTAATATAGTGCAGCCGTGAAGCGTAGCCATTGATGTGTCCGTCGCGGTATCTGATGTCTTCAAGGTTATTGGCGAAGTCTCTCCACGAGTATCTGCCGCTCATAGTCGTTCGTGCTAAAGCGTAGAGGGTCTCAACGAATGTTGTGCAGTCGAGCTCATCTATATTAATAGTGAGAAACTCCTTTTCGCCCTCAAGGGTGTGGGCCACGTAGGGCCTGCCTAAAAGTTTATAAGCGTAATAAGTAACAAGCTCATTTGCCGTTTTCTTTCCGCTTCTAAGCCCCTTGTCGAGAAGCTCATTAATTTCAGTTGAGTCTTTGCCGCAGTGAAATCGCATTTGATTTATGGTTGCCGCATTATTAGTTATGGCATTGGTGCAACACGCCATCACTATGACAAAGCAGGAGAGTAATGTCTTTTTCATATTTCACATTTTATATGTTGTTTTCAATTATTTACAAAATTACTAATTTCTTTGTATTATCCCAAACTGCAAGTTCCATATGAAAAATAGCCTCAATTTCGGTCCAGTGCAGTGCGTATGGACGGAACTTGACGGTTGCCGTTGAATACATTTTTTTGGATGAAATCGCTTTGGCTTGCATTACCCCCGCATGAAAAAGCCCTGGAAACAAGGAAAAACAACTTTTTTTTGGAAAAATATGCCAAAAAGTTTTGCTGTTACGGATAAAAGGTGTAACTTTGCACTCGCTTTTCGGGGGTAAGACCTCACGGGGAGCAAAGATCATTGAAATGTTGCAGTTATCTGACAAGTAGTAGTACAAGACAGAGAGCG
>ERZ808278.427-NODE-427-length-28629-cov-4.430041_pt1 | contig 28629 bp, 22 predicted proteins | sample MGYA00521239_ERZ808278 | MGnify/ENA primary metagenome ERZ808278 (study PRJEB31516, sample SAMN03275600) | gut metagenome | biome: mammalia-associated habitat; material: feces | host: Papio cynocephalus | place: Kenya | collected 2012-07-17 ... | reverse complement strand
GTCCATAAAATCCAATGTAGGAAATAAACTCCACAAACCAGACTGTTCTCCTTTTACCAAAAAACACTTTTAGGTATCTGTATATTGTATATACATATAAAACGTTAATAATCAAACACATGCTCTGATATCTACTCAGTAGCATTCGAGACACCATCCTTCTCTATCTCCAATTGCAATGCCCTTATTCGTTTTCGATTCATCTGACTTATAGGAAGAACTCTGTCATTCGATAACGTTACTTGTCTGTATTCAAACTTTACAATATAATTATAATTCACTAGATATGACTTATGGATATCTAAGAAATTATACTGTTTCACTTTTTCATACACATCGTCAAGTGTTCCGTAAAATGTACGGATATCTTCTGTAGTAATAATGTTAATCTTCCTATTTTCACTTTCAAAATAAAGTATGTTCTTAATAGGAACCTTATAAGAAGCATGCTTAAATTGGTATTCAAAATATTGGCTTCCCTTATTAACAATTCGAAGTGCGGTAGTAAACACACTGTAAATTCTCTCATAAGATACAGGCTTAATCAAAAAATTCAGTGGCCTAATCTGAAATAACTCCATAGCATAGCTTTCATTCCCCGATATGTAAACTATCTGTGTTATGTCATTCTGAAGTTCATTCCTAATCTTGTATCCAACCTCGACCCCACTCATCATTTCTAACTCTATGTCTAAAAAAATAATGTCATATTGTATGTCCTGATTTAGATATTTATATAATTCTTCACCCTTATAAAAAACATCGACATCTAACTGTTCTCCACATTGTTTTGCAATTCTTAGAAGCATTTCTTCTAGTTGTGAACATAAAATTGCTTCATCATCACATATCGCTATATGTAACACGACACCACCCATTTCGCTAGATTCTATCTTTGTTCATAGGTATATTATACCACAAATTATTGATAATGGTTAAATTTTTTTAAAGTTTTTTATATTTTTTATGATAAACAACCACTTATTTTATTAAAAATATTAATTATTATGACAAATGTCACAATGTACGCACACCATTTACTTAAATAGCTAATTCCCTACTTCAATTTCTAGTTCATTGATTTTTATTTAGTATAGTTTCCAACTCTTTTACTGTCTTGGCAATATAATCTGCACCTGTTTGTTCAAGTTCAAGTCCCTGTGCATATCCATATTTCACCCCAATGGCCTCTATGCCATATTGATGTGCTCCAATAATGTCAAACTTACGATCCCCTACCATTATCACTTTATTCTTATTCTTAACTCCTAGCGCTTTGCACGCTTTCGTAATTATCTCCATCTTATCGGAATTAGTTCCATCTAACTCACTTCCAATGATTACATCAAAATAGTTTCGTATTCCAAAATAATTACATATCTTTTCTACAAAAACAGTAGGTTTTGAACTAGCAATTGCAAGCTTTTTGTCCTTTATTGTTTCAAGCATTGGAACAATTCCGTCATATAATCCATTTTCTTTCCAGCCAATCGTTTGAAAACGCTCTCGGTACTTTTGTATTCCCTTTTCCGCCTCTTCGGGACTTAACTGGTAAAATTCTATGAATGAATCATACAAAGGTGGTCCAATGACCTTTTCCAGATGATCCAGGTTATCTTCATAAATCCCCAGACTTTCCAACGCATATTGAAAACTTTTTGTTATACCAAGTTTCGGTTCTGTAAGTGTTCCATCAAGGTCAAATAAAATGTAATCCCAGTTCAAGTTTTTTCCTCCGTTTCCTATTCACAATACGATGTCTTTTTCATAACTAGATTGTCTTTAATGCCTGTTCAATATCTTCAATAATATCTTCAACGTTCTCTATACCCACTGAGAAACGAATTAAATCAGGCTGTACTCCTGCTTCTAATAACTGTTCTTCTGTCATCTGTCTATGAGTATGGCTTGCTGGATGCAATACACAAGTACGGGCATCTGCAACGTGTGTTACGATTGCAGCCAATTTTAAATGATCCATGAAAGTAATACTTGCTTCTCGTCCACCTTTTAAACCAAAACATAACACTCCACACGTTCCATTTGGACAATACTTCTTCGCAATTTCGTGATGTGCATCTCCTGGTAATCCAGCATATTTTACCCAAGCAATCTTGTCGTTATCAGATAAATATTCCGCAACCTTTTGTGCATTTTCGCAATGTCTAGGTACTCTTAGATGTAAAGTCTCAAGTCCCACATTTAGTAAAAATGCATTCTGTGGAGACTGCATAGAACCTAAGTCTCGCATAAGCTGTGCAACTGCTTTTTGTATGTATGCCATCTTTCCAAATTTCTCAGCATAGACAATACCATGATAGGAATCATCTGGCTGTGTAAGTCCTGGGAACTTATCTTTATGAGCTAACCAGTCAAAATTACCACTATCTACAATACATCCCCCTAAAGCCATAGCATGTCCATCCATGTATTTTGTAGTAGAATGCGTTACGATGTCTGCTCCCCATTTGAATGGCTGACAGTTAATTGGCGTTGCAAATGTATTATCAACAATTAGAGGTACTCCATGGTTATGGGCTAACGTAGCAAATTTCTCAATGTCTAAAACTACTAAAGATGGATTTGATATTGTTTCTGCAAATACGCATTTTGTATTTGACTGAAATGCTTTTTCGAGCTCTTCCACACTAGCATCTGGGTCGATAAAAGTACACTCTATTCCAAGCTTCTTCATGGTAACACCAAATAAGTTAAATGTTCCACCGTACAATGCTGACGAGCAAACAAAATGATCACCAGCTTCACAGATGTTAAACACTGCGTAAAAGTTTGCTGCTTGTCCAGAAGCTGTAAGCATGGCACCTACACCACCCTCTAGTTCTGCAATTTTTCCTGCTACAAGATCATTGGTTGGATTGGCAAGTCTTGAATAAAAATATCCTTCGTCTTCCAAATCAAATAGTCTTCCCATTTGGTCGCTTGTTTCATATTTAAACGTTGTACTTTGTACAATCGGAATCACTCTGGATTCACCCTTTTTGGGATTATAAATTCCTTGCACACATTTTGTTTCGATTCTTTGCTCCGACATGATATTCCTCCTATATGTATTTTTTATTATAGCTATTAGGTATTATAATAGCAAATGTTGGTACTGAATGCAAGGGACGAGGATATTCCTTATTTTATAACTTGTTTCCACTTTGGAAATAGAGTAAAATGCATAGCAGAACCGCAATTATTAATGAAACGAGGGAATACATGAGTACAAATTATGGTTTTATCGTAAATGACTTATTGGAATGGTATGATAACAATGCTAGAGAACTTCCTTGGCGCAATCAAGCCAATCCATACTATACATGGGTTTCCGAAATTATGTTACAACAGACGCGAGTGGAAGCCGTAAAGGGTTACTTTGTCCGATTTATTGAAGCTCTTCCTACCATAAAGGATTTAGCGGAAGCTGAACCTGAAAAACTTTTGAAACTCTGGGAAGGTTTAGGTTATTATAACCGCGTTCGCAATATGCAAAAGGCTGCTATTACTGTAGTGGAACAGTATGGCGGAGAGTTACCTAGGGATTATAAAGCTTTGCTAAGTCTCTCTGGAATTGGAACCTACACAGCCGGTGCTATTGCTTCTATTGCTTATCAGATTCCTGTTCCTGCTGTAGATGGCAATGTTTTGCGTGTTACAAAACGTTTAACTGGTTCTTACGATGATATTATGCTGCCAAAGGTAAAAAAGGAATTAGAAAAGGATATGCTAAAAATTATGCCCGAAATCCGTTCTGGAGACTTGAATCAAGCCCTAATGGATCTAGGGGCAACCATATGCATTCCAAATGGAAAACCTTTATGCGACCAGTGTCCTCTAAGCCATAACTGCAAAGCATTTCAGGAAAATTTAACAGACGAGCTTCCTGTAAAATCTTCAAAGAAGGCTAGAAAGATAGAAGAAAAAACAGTATTTCTATTTTCTTGCAACGGCGAATACGCCTTACACAAACGTCTAGACAAAGGCTTATTAGCAAGCTTATGGGAATTTCCAAATGTAGAAGAATCCTTATCAATTCCAAAACTAGAGCGTTTATTGAGCGAACAAGGTATTGAAGAGTATGAGCTAGAACTTCTTGGACCTGGAAAACACATTTTCAGTCATGTGGAATGGCATATGATTGGGTATCGAGTTGTCCTAAAGAAAAAGGACTTAGATTTATTTGAAGATCTGGTGTGGGCAACAAAGGAAGAAATTGCAGACCATTTTGCAATTCCGACTGCTTTTAAAGGCTATACAAAACAGTTATAAAAAATTCCCGGATTTATGATGTCCGGGAATTTCTCTTAAAGTCACATTTTTAATTTGTAAATATCTGAACCCAATACGGCGTATTATTCACTACATAATATCCGATTCCGATTTTATTAAAATTGGAAGACATGATATTTTTTCTATGACCATCTGAATTCATCCAGGCATTCATTACTGCCTCTGGTGTTCTCTGTCCCCAGGCAATATTTTCTCCACAAGCATTATATGTGATTCCATACTCCCCTAGTACGGTGTAAAAACTAGTGCCATCTGGTCTTGTATGGGAAAATATTTCTACCGTTTCTTTTGCTCTATGCATTGCTGCACTTTCTAATTTACTTGTTGTCGTAAGTGAAGAAAGACCTGCTGCTTTTCTTTCTTTATTTACTAAATCGATTACCTGTTGCTGATAGGACTTATTGGTTTGAGTCTGATTGCTGATTTTTGCAGATACTATGGAAGAATTACTTCCATAATACTTTATAGAATTACTTACTGCATATGCGCGCACTTTGTAAAAGCAGGTTTTACCACTTGTTACATTATTGTCTGTATACTTTAAGTTTTTCGTAGATGCCACATATTCATATGTGCCATTCTTTTTAGCTGCACGATAAACCCGGTAACTTGTCGCCCTAGAAACCGTTTTCCAAGTCAAACTTATTCCACTTGCACTGGATTTGGCTGTTAGATTTGTTGTTTTCGACAGAACAGCTTTCACTCTTTTCACTGCAGAAAAGTTTCCATACGTATTCTTGCTTGCTCCCGTTTTGCAAGCTCTGACTTTGTAATAATAGGCAGCCTTGCTTGTTGTACTTGTATCTTTATATGTTAACTCTTTCGTAGTTTTTATCTTTTGGTAAGTTCCATCTTGCTTCGTTGCACGGTAAATCTGGTAACTTGTAGCACCATTCACTTTAGAATACTTCAGACTAACAGAAGATGGCGTACGACTCATAATTGTTAGCGTTGGTTTCCCTAAAACCGTAGCTGCATCATATTGCAAAGCCTCTTTTCTGACTGTCCCCACCATACAAGTGAAAAGAATTAGTAAACTTGTAATCCATAAACGATATGTTCTTTTAAAATGTTGCATTATATTATCCTCTTTCTAATAAGAAACTTTATCGGCCAAATAGACTCGTTTTTGTCTCTTATATTTACAATGTAACACATATTTAACATTTTTGCAATACTTTTGTAATAGTTTTTTACTTTTAACTAGTAGTTTCCAAATAAAAAAGGAAGCTAAAAACTTCCTTTATCGAAAGGTTATTTTTATCTTCCTTTTATCAATTCTTCTACAAAAATAGAAATTCAAATTAGTTGTTGATTAATTTGTCTTCGCCATTCCAGCTATATAATTTACGGATTTCTTCTCCGACTTTTTCTGATGGATGCTCAGAAGCTAATTTTCTCATAGCACGGAAATGAGCCTGACCACCTGCTTCAGACATATCTAATAAGAAGTCTTTTGCAAATGTACCATCTTGAATATCGGATAAAATTTTCTTCATTGTCTTCTTAGTTTCTTCTGTAATGATCTTAGGTCCTGTAATATAATCACCATATTCCGCTGTGTTGGAAATAGAATATCTCATTCCAGCGAAACCGCTTTGGTAGATTAAGTCTACGATTAATTTCATTTCATGGATACATTCGAAGTATGCATTTCTTGGATCGTAACCGCCTTCTACTAATGTTTCGAAACCGGCTTGCATTAAGGCACAAACACCACCACAAAGTACTGCTTGCTCACCGAATAAGTCTGTTTCTGTTTCTGTTCTGAATGTTGTTTCAAGAACACCAGCTCTTGCACCACCGATACCTAAAGCATAAGCAAGTGCTAAATCCTGAGCTTTGCCTGTAGCATCTTGTTCTACAGCAACTAAACAAGGTACACCTTTACCTGCCTGGTATTCACTTCTTACTGTATGACCTGGTCCTTTAGGAGCAATCATTGTAACATCAACATCCTTTGGTGGTACGATTTGACCAAAGTGAATTGCAAAACCATGAGCGAACATTAACATATTACCAGCTTCAAGGTTTGGAGCGATATCTTTCTTATACATAGCAGCCTGTTTTTCATCGTTGATTAAGATCATAATGATATCAGCCTGTTTTGCAGCTTCTGCTGCTGTATATACTTTGAATCCTTGAGCTTCAGCTTTCGCCCAGGATTTACTTCCTTCGTAAAGACCAATCACAACATTAACACCTGATTCTTTTAAGTTTAATGCATGTGCATGACCTTGGCTACCGTAACCAATAATAGCTACTGTCTTTCCTTCAAGTAAGGATAAGTTACAATCTTCTTGATAAAAAATCTTTGCCATTTTTGTTTCCTCCTAAATTATAATTATTCTTTTAGTGTAATGAGCGATTTGTCCCATCGCGCTAATCTATGTAGTCGGCAATATCACCAGAACCTCTTGTTAAACCTGTTAAACCAGTTCTAACGAGTTCTTTAATAACAAAACCGTCTAGCAGCTTAATAAATGCATCAATTTTATTCTGGTTTCCCGTTAATTCTATCATAAGGGAATCTATAGCAACATCAACTACATTGGCACGGAATATACCTGCAACTGATATGATGGACTGACGTTCTTTGGCATCTGCCATAACCTTTACTAAAACAAGTTCACGGCATACTGAATTATTATCTTTTAGTTCTGTAATTTCTCTAACATCCTCTAATTTTCCAAGCTGTTTTTCTATCTGTTCCAGTGTAAGTTCTTCCCCTGTTACTGCTACTGTTAATCGAGAAAACCTCGGATCCTCAGTTACCCCACTGGAAATGCTATCGATGTTATATCCTCTTCTGCTAAATAGACCTGCAATTCTGCTTAGCACACCGGATGTATTGTCTACAAGTAGTGATAAAACCATTCTTCTCATATTACGTATGTATACTCCTTTATACAAATTGCCCGACATTGGGATACATGATAGTTAAAATGAATCACAATGGGGCAACTATTTGCTTAAATCATATTACGTTAATTAACTAAAGCTATTGTAACAACTTGATTTTACTTTGTCAAGGTTAAGGATGTAATGACAGAGTCGAAGATAAAATCGGCTGTGTTCCACAAACTTTATATTGTACCATTTTCACGAAAAACCTCATTCGATTTTTTTTAGATGTTTACTGTATACCTTGATTCTTGTAAATATATCGCATAATTATACACAGTCTTCAACTTCTCCACCTGTATTTTTTCTCAAATCAAATATACGATTTTAATATCATATATAATATTACTCCTACATTTCTGCCTTGCAATCACTTTCAACTCTTTAAATTTGAAGTATGAGTAATATCGTGTACAAGCTACAAATTCTTCTAGTTGTTCAATGAATTTAAGGATATATTTACAATAATGATGTTTCTTTTAGTTAGTATACCGAAAAACAAATTTGGAACAGAATTCATCGAAATTTATTTTAAAGAGAATACAAGTCAATATTAATAACATTTTGTAATAGTATAAAATTGTTAAATTAAGTAAAACTTGACAATAATGAAAATATATGGTAATTTATAACATGAGTTAGAAATTAATTATTTAACTCATATTATAAATGCGCATTTTGTACAAATAAAAAAAGGAGATAGTATAATGAAAAGAAAAAGTTTAAAAAGTTTAGTAGCTGCTTGTGCTGCAGCTATGGTTTTCGCTGTTCCAGTATTTGCAGCATCTGAGTCATTAAATAATGGTGGTGCAACTTGGAAAGGGGGAGAGAATAGTGATGGCATTTTATATTCTCAAGTTCAAGATAATGCAGTTGATGGTATTAGGTATTCAGTAACAGTATGGGTAAAATCTGATAATGGCAGTAAAAGTGAAAAATCAGGTACTACAAATGGTGTAGGAGCTGATGGACAAGTCAAAGTTACAAGAGCTGCTACTCATAGTAATCCATTTGTTGCAGAAAAATGTGGATATAAGGATTTAGTATGCGTAAGTTGTTAGTACATATAACATATAGGAAATAAACTGTGTATTTTATAAAATTGCTGGCATCAAGGTGTCAGCAATTTTATATAAACAATTTTTATAGAGGTTAAAGTAAAGTGAAAAAAATATTTAAAGGAATAGGTTTATTAGTGTCACTATTTTCTATTTTCTTTTTTCTATTAGTTGTTGATAAAATGCTTTATGAAAATAATTCTCCTATATATGATATTTCATTAGATAAATATATATCGAGTCAAGAACTAAAGAATATAGCGGAAAGTGCAGATATCACAATTCAGTTAAAGGAATATAAAAAATCTAGTTTTGGTAATAGAAACATGGATATTACTTTAATTAATCCAGATGGTAATATGAAGCTAGGGAAAAAACCAAGTGTATTTCCTAATGAAAAAATAGTATATTTGGTTTTAAGTCAAGAGGATCAAAGAAAAATTAAATACTTTACTGTCCAAGAAAGGCAGTATAAAAAAATTAATCAACTTAATTTATATTTGAAAGAGAATGGATATGAAACATCTTTTGATATAGATGAGCCTGTAAGTCTTGAAGTGGGTATGCTTTTTTCATCACTAAATTTAGGATTCTTTTCTGTACTTGCAATTTTATTGATTTTATGTATATCAACATATTATGTTTCTCGATTAAAAGAAATAGGTATATTAAAATTATGTGGTTGGAGTAATGAAAAAATATCATCCAAATTATTAGTAGGTATGATGTTACAATTATATAGTTGGAGCTTAATTTTAGTTATTCCATTTGGAATATATGTAATACTTTCTGATGTAAATAAAATAGATGAATTTATTAAAATAGTTATTATGGTCGATCTATTTTTAGCTGCTATATTTATATTATGTTCAATAGTTGGAACGTTTTTCATTACTCATATAGATAGAGTGAACGCAATTAAAAGTAAAAAAAATAATCGAATACTATTTGGTTCACTACTAGTATTTAAAGTTGTTGTAACCATTTTGTTGGTAGTTTCAATGAATAATACTTTTGAGAATATTTTTAACTATAATGCTACCAATGAATCGGTTAATAAATTGCTGAAGTACAATTTCTATAGAATAAAGACAGCTTCTATACCAGAAAAGAATGTTTGGGATAAAATTGAGAAGGTAATAGGTCAATTAAGTGATGATGCACTTTATAATTATACTTCACCTGATAGTATTATTAATATTGATAAATTAAAAAGCTATAAAAAAGATAATAGATTACGAAATCTAGATAACTGTGCATATACAGATATGTCGTTTAATATGCTGAATTACATAAAAATATATGACGAACAAGGACATATTATTAAATCAAAAGACATAAGTGCAAATTCAAACGTATATTTGGTGCCTGAACATCTTAAAAGCAGTATTTCAGATGTTATGAGTTATTATGAGACTCAAGAAGATAAGAAGATAATATATATAAAAGATGGGCAAGTAGTAGATGATATTTTAATTCCTGGATATTATGTGTATGATTCCGTATTTCGCTTAGGACAAACAAAAAAAGTGCTATATTTAAATAATGGTGAAGTTCTTTATACTGAAAAAGGCATAAAAATATTAGAAAGAGAATTAGAGAAACTTGGCTTAGACAAAGGAAGCTTTTCCATAGAGCCAATGAGTATGGATTATAATATTTTTAAAGCCAATGTTCAGTTAGATATATGTGAATCCCTTTTTAAATTGATAATAAATTTTGCATCATATATTTTGTGTATAATTTCTATATGTATTATTTATTTAGAACTAAGAAAGAAGGAATTAGCAGTACATAAATTAATAGGAAAAGTTCCGATAAAAACAATTTCTAGATTTATAGTCTTGAATTGTTTAATTACTATTATTGCTACCGTATACGTAAATGCTATATTTTTAATTTTAGTAATTATGGAAGTTTTTATCTATCAAAATATGATTTATAGTTACATTAAACATAAAGTAATTTTAGCACTCAAAGGTGAGTAGTATAGGAGTTGAAAGAATAATGAGTTTAATAAAACTTAATAACATTAGTAAATCATATGGTAAACAAGTCATATTGAGTAATTTCAATTTAGAAGTGGAAAAGGGAGAATTCATCGGTATAAAAGGTGAAAGTGGAAAAGGAAAATCTACTTTGCTAAATATTATTGGATTATTAGAAGAATGTGATGGAAAGATATTTTTTGAAGAAAAATGTATCAGTAGTAATGATAATAAAAAAGTGCAGGCATTATTAAAAAATAGAATCGGATATTTATTTCAAAATTTTGCATTAATAGATGATCTATCAGTATATGATAATTTAAAAATAGTCTTAAAAAGATCCTCCAAAAGTGAAAAAATGACCCTTATACAGCAAGCTTTAGAGAAGGTAGATTTAAAAGATGTTATGAATAAAAAAGTTTATCAATTATCGGGTGGAGAACAGCAAAGAGTAGCTGTTGCAAGACTAATTTTGCAACAATCAGACATAATTTTAGCTGATGAACCAACAGGAAGTTTAGATAGAAAAAACGCATTGCTTATAATGGATTTACTTGAAAAATTTCACAAGGAAGGCAAAACCATTATTATGGTAAGTCATGATGAAAGTCTATTTGTGAATTGCTCTAGAATTATAAATCTATAGACACATAGGAAAAGAAAGGACTCAAAAAACAAAAATAGAGATAATAGTATACTTCTTTTCGCTACCGCTGCATCTCTTGCTTTGGTAATTTATATAACTTTCTGGTTCGTTAAATTTCTCTATTTCACCAACATTGTCCCGGTATGTTTATCCCTACATAAAAATACCCTCAAGAATTTATTCGATATACAAATTCTTGAGGATATTTTATTATTTACATACTTTTTAAGTCTTTTAATTCTCATCTGAAACAGGATTAAATATAAATTCACTAAGCGCCTGCTTATTCTGCTCTAAATCAATAGCAAGCACCGAAGCCTTATTTACTTTTTCATCCGTGTAAGAATTATCCACTGGTATTCTCATCTGATGAATTTCAGTAGTTCCCATAAATAAAACAGTTCTACCAAATCTAAAAATTTCATCATTAGACAAATCAGTCGTAATATACGGAAGTACCGTTTTCCCTAAATCAAACAGCTTCGTAAATGGCATTGCCTTTGCCTTGGCAAACAAAGAGGTCATAACATTTCTCTGACGCTGTGTTCGTTCAAAGTCATTATTTCCTACCTGCCTGATTCTTGTATAAGCAAGTGCCTGTTCTCCGTTCATTGTCTGAGGACCGGCAACAACGTCTAATACACTGCTCCGATGGTAGGCTGTTGTCAGGTATTCATATTCTTCTTGGTTTAAGTTTATATCTACCCCGCCAACTTCATCAATCAAGCTCTTAAACGCTTCAAAATCTACTAATATATAACCGTCTAATTTCATATTGAAATTATGTGCAATTGTTTCATATAGCAATTCCACACCGCCTAACGAATAGGCAGCATTAAACTTTCTTTGTCCATGTCCTGGAATCTCCACATACATATCACGCATTAATGAAGTAAGCTTTAATTGCTTATGTTTATTGTCTATCGTCGCAATCATAGTAGAATCTGAACGTCCCTTTTGAGACCACGTTGCACGCTTGTCAGAGCCTATTAACAGGATATTCACAATCTGGTCGTCTGATAATAAATCTTTGTCATCTAATACATTGGATAAATCAGAAGATTTATCACGCCCCATAGTGGAAAATGCATCAGTTACTTCATATTTTATTTTCGCTGAAACAATTCCCGATACAACAGCTATGAGAACAAGCATACAGCTCATGACTCGTTTCATTAGTTTCTTACGTCTTCTTCGTTTCTTATTCTTCAAATTCCTCTGTCCATTTTTCTCGGACATATACTCTTCATTACTCATACTTATCCCTTTCCCTATGCTTTCCTTGATTAAATCAAGAGAAGAACACCAATATTTCGTATTACTCCAGATTTCCAAAATTTATATCGAACAATTTGTATTCTTCGATTAACAAAGTTTTTCTCATGTAGTGTTGCAAAGACGTAGATAACGCGACTGATATCTTTTGGCAGCTCATTTTCAGAAAGCTTAAATAAGCTGGAAGCTTGCATTTGTGTCTCTAACAGTACTTGTTTCTGCCGTTTCCATGTAGAGGCTTTTTTAAGGACCGCATCCTTAGAAAATGCTGTACTTCCTACAACATTATTGGTGTGTTGGCGATATAACATGGTTGGCTTGTCCAGATAAATGATTCTTCCATATGCAGCTGCAACAATTCCAGCCCACCAGTCATGCATTCGGACTTTTTTCGGAAACTTTTTCAGCTTTTCAAGTAATGCACGGTTTAATAACATGGTACATCCCATCATTTTATTTTCCATAAGCATATGGGACAAATCAAGCTTAGACGTATCCAGTTTGCTGCTTTTATGAAAAGAATCCATAATGGTCTGCAATTGTTCATCTACTACAGTTGCATCTGTAAAAACTGTAATTGGTGTTTTTTCTCCATACTGAGCTTCTGCCTGCTTCATACAGTTTACAGTATCCTCTATCTTATTTGGCAGCCAGTAATCGTCTTGATCACAGAACATTACATAATCGCCTTGTGCTTTTCTGGCTCCGTCTAAAAAATTTATTGCGGCGCCTTTATTTTTCTCATTTGGTTTCCAAAAAATTTTATCTGGATACTCTTCCTGGTATATCTTAACGATTTCTTCTGTTTTGTCGGTGGAACCATCATCGCAGACCCAGATACGCCAGTTGTTCCATGTATTTTTGATAATGGATTCAATCTGCTCTTTTATATATCGTTCCCCGTTATACGTTCCCATAATGATATCTACTATTTTCATGGCTGCCTCCGTTTTACTTATTCCAATATGGTTTAAAGGAAGTCATTTTAAGCACAATGCTTTCTGGCAGGCTCTTATAATGACATCCAAATTTATACCCTAAAAATTTAAAACCGCTTGCAAAGAACAAGTCTACTAATTGGAGGTATTTTTTCTCCTCAATCATCTGGCGACTGGTTTCCTTGACTAATTTTACACCTTCTGGAACGGATTTAACAGACCCGAAAATTTCATTATATTGACTATGAGCAACACCAACATCAAAATTTCTTCTAAACTGCTGCATATAAGTATAATTGTGAGAGTGCATTACTTTGGCATCTTTGGAATATTTAATTTTGTAATCCGCCATAATCATGTGGTAAGCCATGATTGCATCTTCTGCGAAAATGGTTTTTTTCACAAAACCACCTAATTCATCATATACTGTTTTTTTGTAGACAGCACATACGTCAGAACAGAAAAATGCTTTAATTCCCATGGTTTCTAAATCTTCTTTGCCTTTCACAATATCCTTGTCAGGATAATTGAATTTTCTCGTATACTGCTCTAGCACATCGCCATGCTTTCCTGCGATTTGTCTTGCATAGCACAAACTAATCTGGGCATCCTCTTCAAATGCCTTTACCAGATTAGAGATTAAGTGACTATCCACAGGCACTGCATCTTGGGTCATAAACATGAGATAATCTGCATCTGACAAACTGGCACCATAATCTCTTGTTCCACCATGGTCAAACTCTTTCTGGCCAATCTGATATACTTCCACACCATACTTTTCAATGTAAGGTGTTACGATATCTTCTTTTCCTGAAACCGTTGTATTGAGTAGGAGAATACGATTTGGCTGCACACTCTGTTTTCTGATTCGCTCTAATAATAAGTCCAGTTTCTGATCTGGTAAATAAGTTGGTATGATAAGATCCAAACTATAATTCATGATGTTGCTCCTTTTAATGATATAACGAAATCTATCTATTCTATATTCAATAGTCTTTTTACTAATTTAACGGCTTCCTGAGCATCTTTCGAATACCCATCCGCACCGATTTCATCGGCATAATCCTGGGTTATAACCGCACCGCCAATAATTATTTTTGCAGACAGCTTTTCTGCCCTTGCTTTCTCGATTACCTTTTTCATTTCTGTCATAGTTGTTGTCATAAGGGCTGATAGACCGATAATATCTGCATTTTTCTCTTTGGCAGTTTCGATAATTAAATCGGTTGGTACATCTTTACCTAAATCGATGACCTCGAACCCATAGTTTTTAAGCATAAGCACAACTAGGTTCTTACCAATGTCATGAATATCGCCTTCTACAGTAGCCATAATGACTGTGCCAAGCTTAGTTTCATTTTCCTTTTTTAGCATTGGCTCTAAATAATCAATGGCAATCTTCATGGTTTCGGCACTGCTTATGAGCTGTGGAAGGAAGTAAATCTGCTTATCAAAGAGTCTTCCTACTTCGTTGATAGCTGGAATCAGCATGGTTTCAATCATTTCCTGTGGTTCTTTTCCTGCATTTAGGGCAGCTTCTACCAAACCGATAACCTGCTTTTTTCTGCCTTTGATAACAGCCTCAGCAATCTGGTCGAAATTTTTGGCCTTATTGTCTCCCTGTGGCTGTGCCTTTGATTCTGTTACAAGGGTAGTTGGATTTTGTGTCACCCTTTCTATATAGTTCACATCTGCTTCTTCCTTATTCATTAATAAATCCGTTGCACATGCCACATTCATTAATAAGCTTTGTGAAGGATTAGCAATTGCCATGGTAAGTCCTTCTCTTATTGCTAATGCCAAAAATGTAGAATTAACAAAAATTCTTTCTGGAAGACCAAATGAAATATTGGATAATCCACATATAGTAGCAATTCCTAAGTCATTTTTGCAATAGCGAATCGTTTCCAATGTTTCTAATGCCGCTCTTTTGTTGGCACCTACTGTATTTACAAGACCGTCTACAACGATATCTTTTTCTGTAAAGCCTTGGCTTTTCGCTTCATTTAAAATAATCTGAATGATTTCTTTCTTCTCTTCTATATTCTTAGGCAATCCCTCATCAGATAACGGAAGTAAAATAAACATTGCACCGTACTTCTTTGCAATTGGAATTAGCTTTTCAAACTTTTCTGTCTCCAGTGAGATGGAATTAATTAAAGCTCGTCCTGGATAAATTCGTAATGCAGCTTCTATTACAGGAATATGGCTGGAATCGATACAAAGAGGAAGATCCGATGCAAGTGTCAGCTCATTTACCACTTTTAGCATCATTTCCTTTTCATCTATTCCGTTCATTCCAACATTAATATCAAGAATATTGGCTCCATTGTCTTTCTGTTCCTGTGCAAACTGAAGTACCATATCCAGGTTACCTTCTCTTAACTCTGCCTGCAGTGCCTTCTTACCTGTTGGATTAATTCGTTCTCCCACTACCATGAAACGTCCATCCAGACCAAATTGCAATGTTTTACGTTCCGTTGTAAGAGCACGCACTCTTTCCTGATTCCTTGGAACTGGTTTTCTTACTCCAATTCGGCTAGTCATTGCCTTAATATGTTCAGGAGTACTTCCACAACAGCCACCTACGATAGCAGCTCCGGCTTCTACAAGATGCTCCATATGTTCTGCGAAAGCATCTGGCTGCATATCAAACACTGTTTCTCCATCTTCAAGATGTGGTAATCCTGCATTTGGTTTTGCGATGATTGGTATGGTAGCAACTTTCTTCATTTCCTGAACAACTGGAAGCATTTTATCGGGACCAGTGGAACAATTAAGTCCAACGGCACATACCCCTAAATTTTCAAGTACTACTACAGCAGTTGTTGGGTCTGTACCAAATAGAGTTTTGCAGTCATCGTTGAAAGTCAAAGTTGCCATAACTGGTAAATCACAAGTTTCTTTCGCTGCAATAACAGCCGCTCTGGTCTCCTGTAAACTCATCATCGTTTCTACAACAAATAAATCGACACCTGCTTCTACAAGATAACCAATCTGTTCTTTGTATACATCAATTAATTCTTCAACAGACATTTTACCAATTGGATATACCTGCTCACCTGTCATAGTGAGATCTCCTGCTACATAAACTGTTTGCTCTGGATATTGTTCTTTGGCACGTTTTACTGCTTCTTTTGACAGGCCTACTAATGTTTTGTTAATTCTTTCGATATCTTGTTCTAAACCATATTCTTTTAATTTAATTCGATTTCCTGTAAACGTTGGCGCATAAAGAATATCTGTTCCTGCCTCAATAAACTCCATCTGCAGTTCTATTAATTTCTCAGGGTTCTCAAGAATCCATTTTTCAGGGCATACCCCTGCTGGCATTCCTTTTCTATATAAATTTGAACCAGTTGCACCATCTAAGAAAATGACACGTGATTCTATCAGCTCATTCCATTCTTCTCTATTCATATAACGTACCAGTCCTTTCTCAAGTGCTTTTATTTTATTCTTATTTTATCCATAAAACTTACTCTGTTAAACGGCAACATAAAATAATAACCATCTGCAAACGTATGAAGCTTATCTATTATTTCACTGGCAATTTCTGCTCCTAGAATTTCAGCCTCTTCTCTTTCCATATCTGGATGATATCGAGCTACAATTTCATCTGGGACTCTGATTCCTGCTAATTCATTTTTCACAAAATTAGCATTTCGATAACTTGTAAATGGCATGATACCACATAAAATCTTTGTATCAACTTGTTTTCTGATTTCATGAATTCTCTCGATATCTTCTGGTGCATAGATAGGCTGAGTAAGAAAATACTTTGCTCCTGCATCTATTTTTTTCTTCATTCGCTCAACTACCTTATCAATTCGCCCTGCATAATTAAGAGCACCTCCATAGTAAATTGGTTCTGATGAAAAATGTTCCTGATTCATTTCTTTTGCAAAATTCATTAGCTGTATGGAATTATAATCAAATACACTGGAGATTGATGCTCTGCTTACACTTGGAACCGGATCTCCTGTTACAATTAAAAGGTTACGAATGTCGTTAATATATGCTCCTAAAATGGTAGACCGCATAGAAATCATATTACGATCCCTACAGCACAAATGAGGCATAACCGAAACCCCAACATCATTTGCAAGTTTTACGCTCATTAACACAGAATCAACGCGGCTTCTTCCTCGTGGAGAATCTGCCATTGTGATTATATCTACATTACGATCCTTTAAATACTGGGCATATTCCATAATCGCATCGTATTTTGCATCATATGGTGGGTCTAGTTCTACTGCAACTACTTTTTTACCCTCCTGCATTTTCTGATAAAATGCGTTTGGCTTCTCTTCTTTCTTAACCTCTTGTTCCTCTTCTGTCCAAACTTCCATTGCACTTGCTTTGACCATTGGCTGTAATGAGACTTTGCTAGAAAACTTTTCAATATATTCTGGTGTCGTACCACAACAGCCACCCATGATATTCACTCCAAGTTCTGCAATCTCGCTCATGTTTTCAACAAAATAATCTGCATTGTCCATAAATACCATTCGATTTTGGAACTGTTCTGGATATCCTGCATTTGGCATACAGACCGTATACTTATTACTTGGGAAGTGAAACTTCTTAAGCATTTGATACATATGTCCTGAACCGATTCCGCAGTTAAATCCTACAGCATCAATTTGTTCTATTTTCTCTACCTGTTCAAGCAAACGGTTTGCTTTGATTCCTAAAGCTGAATAACCGTTTTTATTCACACAAAAATCGGTTATGATAAAGATATCACTTTTTTCTTTCACATACTTGATGACTTCTTCTATCATAGTTAAATCCGCAAAAGTTTCAAAAAGAATTGCTGACATATTTTCTTCTATATAAATGTCGCACATTCTCTTATATTCCTCTATCACATCTTGTTTGGTATAGTCCGGGCTAAACGGTATGGGTCCAATATCTCCTGCTATAAATACTGGTTCCTTTTGTGACTTATTGCCTGCGAGTGCATCCCCCGCAGCACATTTCGCAATTTTACACGCTGCATGGATTAGTTTTTCTTGCTCCTCTTTTCCTATTTTTAGCACATTGGTATTGGCTGCAAATGTGTTGGTTCTAAGAAGCCTAGCTCCTGCTTTGATATACTGCTTATGTATGTTCTCAATTAACTCTGGTTCCTCTAAATTGGCGTATTCCGATACAAGCCTATCATTTCCCTTAAGCTGTGTATAATATGTCCCCATAGCCCCATCCGTAATGATTCTATGTTCTCTTAAATATTCCTGTAATTTCATGAAGCACTCCTTAACTTATTTTCTTATCTTTCTAGTATACATATATATATGGTTATTTACAATGAAAACTGTTCCCTTACTTGCTGTATTCTTCAATATATGCAAAAACATCATCCTTAAATTGATACCATGCATCTTCATTGTCCACAAAGTACTTTGGACATAACTTGCCTGTCACATCGTAATGTCTTATTATATTATCCTGTTTCAAGTTATATTCTCCACAAAGCCAGGCTACAAGTCTTACTAGCGATTGATACGTTTTCTTATTGAATTTCCCGGTTTCATCTGGGTGGCAGCATTCTATGCTGATTGTGTCTTTATTTCGCTCATTTGAAGCATAAGATATCTCACCTAACGGGATGCACTGAATCACTTCCCCATCCAATCCTATTACATAATGACTGCTCGCATAAGTTTCCTTGGTATCTTTCAGTCCTTCAAAATAATTCCGATTATTCTTTGCACTCGATCCTGGGTTGGCTGTGTAATGCACAACAATCCCTTTTACCCTTCTAAGCCTCTTCCCTGGTCTGGAATATTCATTTTTAGTCAGGTACATCTCTGTCACATCTAATTGACCTACCTTTTTTGTTGGAAACAATTTTCCAAACATTCCAAGTCCAGTTCCTCTTTTTTCAACTGTGGAATAAAGAAGTCCGTATATGATAAAGACAAATAAAATAATTCCACTTATTTTTAAAATACGCTCTAATGCATGTTTGTTCCTTTTTCCTCTTTTTTTACTCATTTGCACTTCCCCCACATCTCATCATCTTTGTAAGTTTCTTCCAATATCGTGAACAAAGTTTCTTCGACACTCTCAATTCCCATGCCCCTCAATCGTGAGGGAGAAGACACTTTGCCTCGCCGAGCGGGTGTCGCTATACTTTAGCAACTATTTTCCTTACCTGCTCGTATGCATCCAGCTCCTGTTTTTTAGGGGCCTTTTTAACTTATAGGGAAGGACTACTCGCAAAGGACTTTCCTATAAGTTAAAAAAGCCTGCCGCTAACTTTCGTTAATGCCGACAGGCTTTAAAGATAACTTCATTAATATTTAATTATTCCACAAATAGTTATAAAAAACAAGCGTATTTTTTATTCGCTCACTTTCTGAACCTTAATCATGTTTGTAGAACCTTCAACACCTAAAGGAACACCAGCTGTAATAACAGCAATATCACCATCTATTAAATGTCCAGCACTCTTAGCTTGTTCAAGTGCATGGTTAAATAACTCAAAAGTATCTTCTTTCTTTTCAATCTTAATCGGAATAACACCCCAAGCTAAGTTTAACTGACGTAATACTTGTTCGTTTACTGAACAGCCTAAAATTGGGCTAGCTGGGCGGTATTTTGATACACGTCTTGCAGTAGAACCTGACATTGTTACAGAAACGATTGCTTCTGCATTTAAGTCATGTGCTGTCATAACTGTTGCATGAGAAATAGCTTCTCTAACTGTTGCGTATTCTTTAGAACCCATAAAGTTAAAACGTTTTTTATAATCGATGTCCTGTTCTGTTCTAGCAGCAATTTTAGCCATCATAGTAACCGCTTCTACTGGATATTTTCCGGCAGCTGTTTCACCAGATAACATGATTGCACCAGTACCATCGTAAATAGCGTTTGCAACGTCAGAGATTTCTGCACGAGTTGGTCTAGGATTCTTCATCATAGAATCGAGCATCTGAGTTGCAGTGATAACCTGTTTTCCAGCTTTGTACATTTTCTTAATAATCATCTTCTGGATAACTGGTACTTCTTCACCTGGGATTTCAACACCCATATCACCACGGGCAATCATAATTCCATCAGAAGCTTCGATAATTTCATCAATGTTATCAACGCCTTCTTTATTTTCTATCTTGGAAATAATACGAATTGCATTACCATTGTTTTCACTTAAGACTTTTCTAACTTCAAATACATCTGCAGCTGTTCTTACGAAAGACGCTGCTACAAAATCATAACCTTTTTTACAAGCGAAAATGATATCTTCTCTATCTTTTTCACTTAAATAAGGCATGCTTAATCTTGTGTCTGGTACGTTAACACCTTTTTTATTTGATACAGGTCCTTCATTTAATACCTTACAAACGATGTCTGTTTCTGTTTTTTCTTCTACGATCATTTCAATTAAACCGTCATCGATAAGAATACGTGTTCCAATTGTAACGTCGCTTGGTAAACCTTTATAACTGATAGAAACAATGTCCTTTGTTCCTGCTAATTCACGAGTAGTTAATGTAAATGTTTGTCCTTTTTCAAGATACTCTTTCCCATTCGTGAAATCTCTTAATCTGATTTCTGGTCCTTTTGTATCTAAAAGTGCTGCAATTGGACGTCCAACTTCTTCACGTACTCTGCAAAGTGCATCAAATCTTCCACCATGCTCTTCATAACTACCATGTGAAAAATTGAATCGTGCAACATCCATTCCTGCTTCGGCAATTTGCTTTAACACTCCTGGTTGATCTGTAGCTGGTCCTAGGGTACAAATAATTTTTGTTTTTCTCATTGACTTCTGCCTTTCTTTCTAGTATTTAAATATAAATAAACAGCACGTTATAAGATAATTTTGCCCCCATATTAAGCTTTTTATTTTCCAAATCCATAATTACAAATTACTTCTAGTGAATACACTCCCTTGTTTTGTGCTTATTTGCTTAATTATATCAGGCGTTATGCGTTTTTTCAATATGTTTTATCAAAAAATCTTTTACGAAAAGACTACAATTTTCTTTCCGTAACAACAAATTTTATCTTTCCTTCCGTTTCCTTATTAATGCTCATTTGAATATTAGCATCACCTTCCATATCGCTCTGTAACTTACATGATTCTTCCAGAGGCTTATCATTGCTGACTTCTTTCTCCCACAAATTTTTCTCCCCTGCATCTTTTACATCCAGCTTGCAAGTTCCTGTGCTTAATGTTACTTCCCAATCAAACTGATAAACGTATCCTTTTTTCATCGCAACCTTTTCTTTAATACAGTTATATTTTTCTTCATATTCTTCCTTAAAAAGATTGTACTGAATATTCAATACTTCTTTTTCTTCATTCTTGTTTTGATTTTTAATAAAAACTGCAACTCCTGTTATAATACCAAGAATAACAATTATGCCAATAAATAAACGTTTTTTATTCATTTTTTTACATCCTCCACGATCTTTCCATCCGATAAAGTTATAATACGCTTTGTTTTACGTGCCACCTTTTCATCATGAGTTACTATAATAATTGTTTTTCCTGCATCGTTTATCTGTTTAAAAATCTCCATTAAGTCATCGCCATTTTTTTTATCTAATGCCCCAGTTGGCTCATCTGCTAAAATAATACCGTTACTACTTGCTAATGCTCTTGCCAATGCAACTCTTTGCTGCTGTCCGCCTGAAATATGAATCGGCAGTTTTTCTTTCAAATCAGATATTCCCAACATTTCCAGTTTTTCCAGTATAATTTTCTTTCGTTCACTGCGTCTCATGTTTTTCGCTAATAACGGAAGTTCAACATTTTCGTATACAGAACAATGTTTCATTAATGCAAAATGCTGAAAAACAAAACTTATCTTTTCCTTTCTTACGGAATGCAATTGTATCATTTTCATATTATGTACTTGAATTTCATCTAAATTATATTCGCCTGATGTAAGAGTATCCATACAACCAATAATATTAAGTAATGTAGATTTGCCAGACCCAGAAGCTCCCATTATTGCAACATATTCCCCATCCTCAATTTTTAATGAAACCTGATCCAAAGCCTTTGTTTCACAATTACCACTTTTATATATTTTGCATATATTATTTAAACAAATCATTACTCATTCCCTCCAATCAATTCAACAGGCTTCATCCGTCTTAATATTAGAATTGGCAATATACTTGCAATCACAGTTATCATAAATGCAATGAAAACGATAAATGGCAAGGTCAATCTAAAGTGTATGCGTCTTAATAAAATTGAAAAAGCTCCATATCTGCTTTTTAAAATCAAATATGTTCTTAGTAAATATGCAATGCATACTGATACAAACATCATATAACCGTTCTCAAAAAGCACTTTTAATGATATATCTCTGCCAGACAAACCCTTTGCATACATAATTCCATACTCTGACTTTTCTAACAAAATAGACACTAATGTTGCTGAAGAAATTGATATTACACTAAACAGAATAAAAATAACCGCCATAAAAATTGAGGTATCCAGATTCTTTTCATAGGACTGGGCATACTCATCCAAAACGTCTTTCATAGGTATCGCACTAACTGACACTCCTAGCTCCTTGGCTTTTTCTGCAATACTGCCCTTTATCAAAGTCTTGTCTGCATCCTTTTCAAGCAAAATATAGGAAGATGATATAGTACATAATGTTGTCATAATATCTTTGCTTTGTCGAATCTCATCTTGTGTCCTGCAAACTATCATTTTGTAGTTCAAACAAACTGTATCACTGCCTATAGCATCCACATCTCCATACCATCTTTCTCCCTTTTTTAAGATTCCAGTAACCTGATACTTTTTGTTTGTCTCTTTGTTTGTCAAAACTGTCCCCACTGGAGCTACTTCTCTATAGCTATATCCCACTAAGACTGGAGTAACTCCATTCTTTATTTGATTTTGAAAATCTTTTTTCCCTTTCAGCAGTTCCAAATTGCATAATTGCTCTAAACCTGGTGTCACATAAACAGCGTCTGTTACTCCTAGCTTTTCCATTTTGAATGTATTTTTGAACCCAACTCTATTCACATCCATATAGTCCTTATTCTTTTCTAATTCCTGAAAGTACACACTTGTTTCATCATAACTTCCAGCTGCCCTGACTCCATCTATATGAGTAATAGAATCTACCAATTCATTTATGCTTTTTACATATTGTTCTGTTTCTTCTGTATAATTAATTCGTAGCATTAATGTTCTTTCCTGTCCGTATTGCAGCATATTCCCTAATTCCATATTATGATAAACATAACGAAACATATTTGTTGCCATTTGGTCTACCAAGAAAATGGAACACATACAAACTAAACAAACAAGATAAATCTTCCATCTCACTTTACTCATGGAACGAATTGTAATTAAAATAACATTTCTTATCTTCATACTCTTCTCTTAACTCCTTCCCGATTTAATCGCCTGGGCTGGAGCAATTCGAATAATCTGCCAGACTGGAAATAGTATTATAATAACAGTTGTTACGATGGTAAATACAACCATTAATAAAATCTCTTTTATATCAGCCTTAATAACATACCCACTTGCATATCCAATTATTTTTGAGATACCCAATTGCACAAAATAGCATGCAGTTCCTGCAAGCACACAATTAATCAGCATTTCTCTAAAAATATCTTTTACGAGTTTAAAATTACTAAATCCAAAAGCTTTTTTTATAGCGACTTCTACTCTACGCTGTTCGATCCAGAATTCTGATATAATCACACAATTAGCAATACTAAATAAGTAAATAAATAAGACAACACTAGCCTCTGTATTATTCATTGCATAGGAAAGTGCATCTACATTATTATCTCTTTGATAAGCTGCAATTTCAATTGCAGGTGATTTCCGTATTAAATTTTCTTTTATTTCTTTATATGCCTCATATGTATTTTCCGATTCACTATTCATAACCAATTTAAAACTGTTCATTTCTAAAATATGCTTTACCATTTTTGAATCAAGACATTCACCGTAAACCATGATGTTTGCATTGCTATCCATATTCCTTATAATTCCTACTACCTCATACTCTGCACCACTTAAATTTATGTACTCTTTTCCATCCTTATCTACAACATACTCCTGTAAGTTACTCCTAATTGCCAACACTGGCTTTCCTTCTTCTATTTCATCAGCATTTGGCATTCTTCCCTGTTCCATTGCTAATCTAGGTTTCACTTTTTCTTGCATGACAACATCAATCCGTACATTTCCTTCTACACCATCTACATATCCTTCTGATACAATATTTATATTCACCTTTTGTTTTGACTTTAACATATTAAAATCCATTTTGGCATTGTCAAGATTATCAATCATTACTTCCGTTGTTTCTAAATACTGCATCTTACGATTCTCTTTTGTATCTTTCGTTACTTGCTTGTAAATAGTTAACCCATCAAATAACATTAAAAATGCAATGATTAATCCAACAATTAAATATACAGTAGATAATGGGTAACGGAAAACTTTTTTTATTTTCATTAGTTAATATGTTCTAATCTATTTCTTTTTTATTAGTCAACTTCTTTTAAAGCTTTTACTGCATATTCGGTTGTATGTGATTTGTTATCAATGGAATGACGACTTTGATAACAATAAACGTCACTATAAGAATAAACACATTGTGCATAAGATGAGTCGCTGTCATATTTACTCATAGAACAGCTGCTTTTTGTTTTCCATAACTCTAATCTTACTGCTACTGGATAACTTCCACTTGACTTATCTGTAGTAGCTGTTGCATCATCTGAACCAAAAATCTGCCAATTGAATGAACAGTCCAAGTCTGCTGATGCTGATGTATCCTTGTAACTTAAACTAGATGATGCTGCTGATGCTGTTAAAGAACCTGCAGCTAACATTAATAAAAACAGGGACTCCCCCACGAACATTCCACGTAGGACAGTCCCCATTTTCTAATTTACTTCACTGTCACCTTAACCTTCTTCCACATACCATTCTGTGCAATCACATAAATGTAACAGCTTCCCTTCTTCTTGCCTTTCACTTTCCCAGTTTTCGTAACACTTGCAATATCACAGTTACTGGAAATATAACGGAGCTCACTTACTACAAGCTTCTTTTTCTTACCTTTTGGTAATACTGCTTTTGCTTTTATCTGTACTGCCGTTCCTTTCTTCACAGCCAGGCTAGATTTCTTCACCTCAACCTTAACTGGATTTGCATACTTGGATTTCTTTGAAATATTATACGTAAATACTTTATAAGAACTTCCAATTATCTCTTTTTTGCCTTTCACAATTTTGTAAGCATCAACCTTATACTCATACCACTGTTTTTCTGCTAACTTCTTCTGTGTATAAGTAAGTGTCTTTCCACTCTTAATTGTTTTTAACAGTTTAAACTTATTAGACTTCTTGCCTGGCTTATAGTTTCTGCCATATACCAGATAGCCATCTGCTTTTACCTGTTTGGTCCATGTAAGCTTGCATGCATTTTTGTCTGTTTCTGCCTTTAGGAAAATCTGGTTAATCTTTTTGTCTTCCTTCTTCACCTGCTTATTTTCTTCGACAACTACTCCACTTGAGCATTTGTATAGTTTTACTACATACTCACTTACATTCTGTGCATAAATTTCCTTATAATCCAAAATGTCATCTGCTGTCAGGTCAACGAAATTACCGTCCTCATCCAAAACATTGCCTAACTCATCTATGTAATAATATACTTTCTGTTTTTTCACTTTTGGACGTTTTGTAATCAGGTCTACAACTAGTTTTCCATTTGCGTCTACTAATGGTACTTGTTTTAGTACTTCCATCTCCTTGTAAACATTTCCGTATACAGTAGCACTAACTGTACTGAAGTTTCCATTGAGCAAAACATTTCCTACCTGTGCTCCTGTTCCTTCCAATAGGGTGCCGTCATTTACTCTTACTTTAACCTGATTTTTTGGATTTTCAGGAACGGCAAAAATGAACGTGTTAAGTTTTGACTGATTCAGTTCCTGATTCATTGTATAGGTTAATTTATTAATCTTTACTTTCTTCGTAACTTTCTGGCCATTTTCCTCAACCACCTTCTTCTGATTGCTGATAACTGGTTTAACTTTGTCCTTATAGAAGGATTCCATATTAATATGCTGTCCACTGACTTTTAACTCTGTCAGTTTAGCTGTGGACGCATTTTCATCTACTTCTCCATAAGTTGCAACACCAGAAGCTGCATCTTCCAGACAATAGCCTTCTAAAAGATCCTCTTGTGTAAATGAAACGACAACTTCTTTCTTATCTTCTTCTGCCACACGGATAATTCCATTGTCATCTTTGCTATTATCGAAGCATTGTTTCACTTTACTTATAATTTTGCCCTTTTGATTTTTTAATACCGTTACTACATTTCCATGTGTGCTGTTTACGAAGGAATTATTTTTAATGGTAACAACACAATCAACTTCCTTTTCCTTCTGTTCAATTCGAGAACTCATACTTTCATTGCTTCCGTACTTGTCAATCAGACTATGAATTGTAGTAGTTCCCATATTATCGGACTTGTCTTCCTCTTCTAGTTGGGAACCATCTGCATTTTCAACCCAAACTCTTGCATACAGTAACATGCCAGCAGACGGTATTTCATAACTGCTTAACCGTAAATCTTCTTTTGAGAACTGATTCTGCATCATTTCATTGATTTCAGGTTCTTCTAACGTACACTGGTAGGAATAGGCTCCTGCGTCCATTAGGGCAAATACTTTGTCATCTTGTATCGTAATAGTTTTTAATGGTTCCACATCTGCTTTTTCTCCTGAAAGGGTACATATATCAGGATTACTTTCGTATAATCCAATTACAACCTTCTTGCCACTGTGAACAAGTGGTACCGTTCCCTGGCTGCTTATATTCATTTCAATGGTTCTTGTCTTTCTATATTCTTCTGTAATGTGAACAGACTCTAATTTAATTTCTGGAATGTTCAGCTTAATTTCACCACTACATTCTTCTTCCATTGAAATGTTTCCTTGACTTTCAGCTACAATAGAATAAGAAATATCTTCTATTTTTCCCTCTGGCACATCGTAGGATGCATTTACAACGGTACTTTCTCCTGGCAGTAAGGAAACCGCAAACTCTTCTTCCTTTCCAGCTAAGTTAACTGTTATTTTATTAATCTTTCGGATTCCAGCATTTTTCACTGTAAATGGAACTGGTAATGTAAATCCCATTCTAACATCATTGGTATCAATAGAAGGTTTGGTTGCCTCTACTGCGCACAGTTTAAATTTGCCTACTGCTGACAAAAGATTGGTTACACCCACTGGTGTGTATACATTAACTCTTTCTGTCTGTTCCGTCTTCCCATCTTCTGATGTGGTAACATGCTCTAGTTCGTCTACTGTATAAGTAGATGGATCATTTTTATCAATCTCATAGTGGGTACTTTGAATTACTGCGTGTACATTGTCTTCCTTACTATATATTTCAAATGAATCAATGGTATCACCACTATCCATTTTTGCCATTTCCACTGGCTGTGATACTAAAATCCGATTTCCGTCCTGATAGAAACGTACTGCGGATAAAGTGTAGGCTGTATTTGGAACAAAGCACTGTTCCTGCTGCTTTGAATCGTCTTTTTGTTCTTTGCTTTCTGTCTCAACCCAGACAATGGATAAATCGTTGATTGTTCCATTTCCTGCTGGTTTACTAAAGCGGAAATTTGTTGATATTTTCTCTGCTCCAGCCTGCTTAATGCTTTCGATAAAGTCATCACATGGTAAACCTGTTTTATCAACTGCCTGTAAACGGATATCCTTTTCCATATCCAGTACGGCATCTTCTGACTTACTATCTTCCGCTTTTTCTTCTATTTTTTCTCTCTGTTTTTCGTTATACCATCCAAGGATAAATCGTTCTTCTCCATTCCACTTTAATGAGGTAACCTGTACATTTCTATCTGCCTGGTCATTGTTTGTAATACGGATGCAGTTTCCTAATGTACCGTCTGGATTAATGGTACTGTACATAACTTCAGAATCGGTGCTTATAGAATCGTCATCTCCTGTTTTTACCACATATGCTGCCATCGCAGTTCCATCTTCTAAAATGGCTGCTTCCAATGCACCTACTTTTCCTGTTTCCCCATTATACAAACAAATACTTTCACTCCATGTATCCTTTACCTTGTCATAAACTCTTGCATATACGTTATCACATACGTTAAAGTCAACTGGATTTTCTGTGTTGGATGACTGCACGTTTCTCCATGTTACTACTGCATACCTGTCACTGGAAGCAACTGCTGGCGAAATATCAGGGCTTGTATTTTCAGTCAGTCTTACGGTACTCCATTTACTTCCTGTCCATACGGAAGCATAGATTTCACTTCCATTCATCATCATGGACAAATCTTCATAAGATGCTTGTTTGTTTGCATCATTTTTCACTTCATTCTGGGATCTTACCCAAGCTGCAACGGAAAACTTGCTTGTTCCTGCAACTGTTAAGTTCGTATCCCCATAGCCCGTTCTTTTTGTTGTACGATATTTATTGATTACCTTTCCGTCCTCATCGTAAATAGGATC